>OBEQ011153760.1_pt1 | contig 40854 bp, 40 predicted proteins | sample 1670901 | NCBI WGS metagenome assembly OBEQ01 (sample SAMEA104232315, study PRJEB22302) | groundwater metagenome | biome: forest; feature: aquifer; material: groundwater | place: USA | collected 2011-08-07 | depth 5.4 m
AAACACCATCTTTTCCTGTCAATGACTTTCCGCTCATCAACTGTTCAAGCGCCAAATCGCGCATCTTTTCAAATTCTGTCTTTTCCATATTCTGTCTTTAAAGTTAAAACTTTTCAGACAGAGTTTAAATTACGCTCTCTCTTTTATTTCAGAACGCCTTTCTTTAAATAAATTAAAAGGAATATGGTATTCTTTTTCAAAAATTTCTTTTATCGCGCCATTTCCTTCGAAAAAAGAGTTAATATCTTTTACATCCCAGATCTCAAATCCTGAATATTCGACTACTGTATTTTTTAAATCTTGAACTATCATAAGTAACAATTTTTTTATTTTCAAAAATAACCTATTTTATCTTTTTTCAGAATGATATCAATCAGTGTTTTAAAGCTGTAGTTTTTTAAAATGTGATTTAAATCATTTTCGAAATCTTGTGAAATCTATTTCTTTGCGTTATGTTTATAAAAATATATCGATTATGAAATTTAGAGCTTTATCAATTGTTTTTTTGTTAGGAATTTGTGCGTGTACACATCAAAAAAAAACGCTTAAAGTTGCTATTGCATCAAATATGGAAGTAGCTTTTCAAGAAATTGTAAAAGAGTTTAAAAAAGAAAATGAATCGATTAGAGTAGATGTTATTTCTACATCTTCAGGTAAATTATTTACTCAAATTATTAACGGTGCGCCATTTGATGTTTTTATTTCTGCTGATTTTGATTACCCTGAAAAATTAATTCAAGAGAAAAAAGTGAGAGGAAAGGTTATTGAATATGCACAAGGAACGCTTATTTTATGGTCTAAAAAAGAGATCGATTTATCGAAAATAGATTTTTTATTATCCCAATATGAAAAAATAGCAATAGCTAATCCTGAAACCGCTCCCTACGGAAAAGCAGCTGTGGAATATTTGAAAAAAAGTGGCGTTTATGAAAAAATTAAAAGTAAACTTGTATTTGCAGAAAGTATCGGGCAAGTGAATCATTTTGTTGAATCTAAAGTAGTCGATTTTGGCTTTACTTCTTCTTCTGTTGTAGCAGGTAAAAATGAAAATTGGGAAGAAATAAATAAAAATGATTATTCTCCTATTAGACAAGGTATGTGTCAATTGATTCACTCGAAAGATAATGAAATAGCTAAGAGTTTGATTGAGTTTATGCAATCTAATAAAGCTAAAAATATTTTGATTAAGTTTGGCTATAAAGTGAAATAAAATGGATTTTGAGGTAATTTTCTTAACATTAAAGTTAGCGCTGATTACGATGTTTATACTTTTGTGCATTGGAATTCCTTTGGCTTTTTGGTTGAATTACAGTTCTTGTAAATGGAAGGTTTGGGTGGAAACGATTGTTAGTTTACCAATTGTTCTTCCTCCGACTGTACTTGGATTTTATTTACTTTTCTGTTTTAGTCCTGAAAATTGGTTTGGTAAATTTTTAGATAATTGGTTTGGAATTAGACTCGTTTTTAGTTTTACAGGTTTGGTTATTGGGTCTATTATTTATAGTTTTCCCTTTATGATTCAATCTATTCGTACTGGTTTTTCTCAGATTCCTAAATCGTATATGAATGAAGCTTTGGTTCTCGGAAAGTCGAAATGGGTAATTATTCGAAAGATTCTTTTACCAACAATGAAAAATTCAATTTTGACAGGTTGTGTTTTGACATTTTCCCATACAATAGGAGAATTTGGAGTAATATTAATGATTGGAGGAAATATTCCAGGAGAAACTCGAGTAATCTCAATTGCACTTTTTGATGAGGTTGAAAAGTTGAATTATCAAACCGCACATCAGTATTCAGCTTCATTATTAGTAGTCAGTTTCATCGTTCTTTTTATTGTTTATTCAAAAAGAAATAATCCATTTAGAAAAAAATGATTAAAATTCAGATCTATAAAGAATTTATTAAAAGTACCAATCAATTTTTTATTGATGTTGATTTTACGTTGAAAAAAGGTAGTTTTAATGCACTTTTTGGAGGTTCTGGTTCTGGAAAAACATCTATTTTAAATGTTATTTCAGGTATTAAATATGCCAATAAAGGTTTCGTGTCTGTTTCTGATGTTGTTTGGTTAGATACCGATAAAAAGATAAATCTACCAATTAATAAACGAAAAATTGGAGTAGTTTTTCAAAATAGTGTCTTGTTTCCTCATTTAACTGTTTATGAAAATCTTGTTTTTTCTAAAGATAAAAATGATTCTTTTGATTTGATGAATGAATTGATTGAGCTATTTTCTATTTCTGATTTATTAAACTCTTCTCCTGATGCTCTATCTGGTGGACAAAAACAAAAGGTGGCAATTGTTAGAGCGTTAGTTCGAAATCCGGATTTATTACTTTTGGATGAGCCTTTTTCTGCAATTGATGCTGAACAAAGAAAGCAAATTCAGAATTCATTGATTAAAGCCCATCAAAAATTAAAATTTACAGCCTTAGTTGTTAGTCATGATTTAGAGGAAGTTGTTCGTTTGTCTGAAAATATTTTCATGTTAGAAAATGGGATAATTGTGAAAAAAGGATCTGCTTTTTCCCTGTTTGAACAGAAAGATGAAGAAGATTCTATTCGATTAACCGGAATCGTTTTATCAATAGAAAAAACTGAAACAATTCAAAAAATGAAAGTTTTAATTGAAAATGAAATTCATACCATTGAAAGAATGGATACCAATTTTCAAATAGGGGATAGGATTGTTCTAGATTTAAAAAAGAATAAAATCCAATTTTGAAAGAAAAAAGAAGCGGTAATTATTTTATCTGAGGACCAATTTTTGGTCTAGATCCAACTTTTCTTTTAATAATTCAGAAATTGATTCACTCAATATCATTTTAGAAATTAGAAATGAATTTGAGAGTGACCATTTATCAATCGAAAAAGATGTATCTGAAAATAAATTTTGGTGTTCTGTTTCTAAATCGACAATTTTTTTCAATCCAAATTCCAATTCTTCTAAAGAAGAGCCAATCATCGCATAACGAGACATTATAGCTTGCAATTTTGTTTGAATTTCAAGAATGTCTTTTTGATGAAAATTATCCCATTTTTGGTCTGAAACAATTGTTTTGTTGATCGGATTTTCTGAAATGATTTTAACAATTTTATGAGCTGAAAAATGAGCAAAAGCCAAGGCTTCTAATAATGAATTAGAGGCTAATCTATTTTTACCATGCATTCCAGTATTGGAACATTCTCCGATAGCATATAAGTTTTGAATATCCGTTTCACCAAATTCATCGACTACAATTCCTCCGCATTGATAATGAGCGGCTGGAACAATTGGGATTAAATCTTTAGAGATAGAATAGCCTTTCAATTCGCAATAAGCTAATATAGTTGGGAAAGATCGTTGAAATTTCTCCAAATCTATGTGTCGACAATCCAAATATACATGTTCTTGATTTGATTTTTTTAATTCAGATAAAATTGATTTGGTAACAATATCTCTTGTTGCAAGTTCACCTCTGGTATCATAATCAAAAACAAATCGATTTTCATCTTGATTCACAATATAAGCACCTGCACCTCTCACTGCTTCAGAAATTAAAAACATGGGAGATACATCTTTTTCATAAAAAGCTGTAGGATGAAATTGAATAAAATTCATTCCCTTTACAAATGCTCCTATTTTCTTTGCTAAAGCAATTCCATCTCCTGTAGCAATTTTAGGATTCGTCGTAAACTGAAAAATTTGACCACATCCGCCTGTAGATAAAACAACAACTTTAGAATAAAGTACTTTTATGGATTCTGAAATAGAGTCCAAAACTTTAACTCCATCTAAAACTGTTTTTCCGTTATCTTTTCGGCTCATTAATTCAATCACTCTAAAATGATTAAACATTTGAATTGAGGGAAATTCTTTAATTTTCTTTAATAATGAATTTTCAACTTCGCTTCCAGTTTGATCTTTTGAATGGATAACTCGAGGAAAGGAATGTCCACCTTCTAAAACGGCCTCTTTTACTCCTGCTTTATTTTTTGTGAAATCAACTCCCCACTTTTCCAATTCTAAAATTCTATCAGGAGCTGAATATATTATTTTTTTTACAATTTCTTCATTACATAATCCCCCACCAGCATTCAACGTATCATTAATATGATCCTGAAAAGAATCTTGTTTTAAGTCGAAGACTCCAGCAATTCCTCCTTGTGCATACCGCGTATTTGACTCAAAATCATCAGATTTTGTAAATATTACTATTGATAAATCTTTTCTTAATTCAGCAAGTTGGATAGATAATGATAATCCAGCAATTCCTGACCCAACAATAATGATATCAACACTTTCCATTTTTTATTTTATTTTTAACATTCTTTCAATCGGAACTTTAGCTTTTTCGATTAATTCAGCAGAAATAGTGATTTCAGGTGATTCATTCAACAAACAATCATATACTTTCTGAAGGGTATTGACTTTCATATAAGCACATTCTCCGCAGGCGCAAACATTGTCGTCGTATATCGGAGCAGGAATAAGAATTTTATTCGGAACCAATTTCTTTAATCCATGTAAAATTCCTTCTTCAGTTGCTACAATAAAAACATCAGAATCAGACTGAATAATGAACTCTTTCATTTCGGAAGTTGAACCAATGAAATCAGAATATTTTAATACTTGTTGTTCAGATTCAGGATGAGCAACAATTTTAGCTTTTGGATATTTTAACTTTAATTGAATTAATTTTTCAAGCGAAAAAGATTCATGTACAACACAAGCACCATCCCACAAAATCATATTTCTACCAGTTTTTTTTATAATATATGCACCTAAATTTTTGTCAGGAGCAAAAATAATTGGTATGTCCATCGGAATCGATTCAACAATTTTTAAAGCATTAGAAGAAGTACAGACAATATCGCTCATTGCCTTAATTTCAGCTGAACAATTTATATATGTAATCGTAGAATGATTTGGGTATTTAGATTTGAAAATTTGAAATCTTTCAGGAGTACAAGAATCTGCTAATGAACAACCAGTACTCATATCTGGAATGAGAACACGTTTAGAAGGATTAATTATTTTAGCAGTTTCAGCCATAAAATGAACACCTGAAAAAACAATAATGTCTGCTTTTGTTTTCTTAGCTTCAATAGACAAGCCTAAACTATCGCCAACATAATCTGCTACATCTTGAATATCACCATTTTGATAATAATGAGCTAAGATTACAGCATTTTTTTTCTTTTTTAAAACTTGAATTTTTTCTATTAATGTAATTTCACTCATTTCAGTAAAAAATATTGACTACAAAAATACGAAAAGTCAAAAAATAAAAGACTAATTTATCTCTATTGTTTTGCATGATATATATCATCTAATTTAAGCGTATATTTGCTAAAAAAATAATTATAAATGTTTTCAAAAGCTTGCGAATACGGTATTAGATCTTGTATATACATTGCGAATCAGTCGTTAAATTCTAAACGTCCGAGTATCAAAGAAATTGCAAAAGAAGTGGGGTCACCAGAACCTTTTACTGCTAAGATATTGCAAAAGCTTGTTAAAAATAACATAATTGAATCTATCAAAGGACCAACAGGTGGTTTTTTTATCAGTTCAGAAAATATACATTCCATTATTTTACGTGATATTGTTTTCGCAATTGATGGTGCTGGGATTTATAAAAACTGCGGATTAGGTATGAAAGAATGTTCGGAAATAAAACCATGTCCTATTCATAATCAATTCAAAATTATTAAAAACGGATTGAAAGAAATGTTAGATACAACTAATCTACATCAATTAACGTTAGGATTAGGGAATGGAATGACATTTTTAAAAACGGAGAGCTGTAACTTATAGGGCATAGGTCTTTATGAACTCATGAGAATTAGGTCATTGGGCATAGGAGGGAGTAATAAGATCTATAAGACTTTCTTTAAGGGATTTAATTTTCTAAAATTTAACCATGTATAATTTATTAAATCCAGAATCGTTGCGTTTTGTAAAATAAAGTGAGTCATTGTTGATTTTGATATTCTCTTCAAAAGAAATATTATTTAATCTTAATTTTGAAGACAAAGTGCCATCTTCTAGATTTATTTTATAAATGGCTAAAATACCTTTTTCAAAAACGGATAGATAAAATATATAACTCATTTCATCATAGGTGATTTGAGGTTTTTTTCCATCAACTAAACGTATATCGATTTCATTAAAATTGTTTGTATTTAAATTAGTTATACGTATTTTCTTATTCAACAAATCAAAAGTATATATTAAGGAATCTGATTTGTGAAAACTTGAGATATTTATTAGTGAACTTTCATAAGAATTTACAGGTTGATTATACAAATAATTTGCTTCATTATTATAAGGGGACAGATATGGATTTTTGTGCTTTCTATTAAATGGGAAAACATATAATAAATTGGAAACATTATCCTTATAATTTATTTCTACTATTTTTTTTGATGTCTCATTTTCATTAATCTTAGATAACGAATATATCTTATTTTCTGAGTTTATTAATTCTGCAATAATGAAATTATCCGTTTTAACCACAATTTTAGAAATATATTGATTAAAATATTCTTTTGTATAAAAGGATGTAAATTCTAAAGTAGGGTGTATTTTTATTTGATATACTTTTTCGAGTGTAAGTATATAAATATTTCCTGAAATATCTTTATATAATCTTTCAGGAACAATATCCAATGGATATAGCATTAATGTGTTATCTTCCTCTGGAATTTTAAGAAAGAATGATTTTTTCTTTTTACTTAATTGAATGAAATTATTTTTATCAATAAAAAGATAATCAATTATTTGTTCGTTTTCATTTCCTCCTATTTGTAATAGACTATCAGATTCTGAATTTTGAAAATATTTAATTTCAAAATTATTCATTCTATCAATTACTTTTGAACTTTTATTCCCAAACACTAATTGTGAACAGCAAATCAAAATTAAAAAAAAAATCGTTTTCATATTTTGAGAAATTAAGTATCCATTTTAACTAACAAATATGTAAATAATATAAATGGAAACAAATTATTTAACATTTCATTAACTTTTATTCTTTCACAAACCGAACTGTACTCATTTCTCCATTCGATAAAAATATTTTACATAAATATATACCAGATGGAATGTTTTCTACATTCATAGATGAGCTTAAACCATTTTCTTCTTTTCGTTGAATTATTTTACCATCTAAAGTAGTAATTTCAATAGACGACATTTCATTTTCAGAGTTGATTGTAAAAGTATTGATTACGGGATTTGGAAATACTTTTAGGTTCTCATTATTTTCTTTTTCGGTTAATCCTAAACTTGTATTTAAATTAAAAATCCAAAAATCAGTTGGTGAATTCGATAACCCAGTATTACTTCCTGAACATGTTTTATCACTAGTATTAATACCTTTTGATATTCCAAAAATGACAAAATTGAAAAGAGAAACTTCTATTATTTCGGAAAGCCCATCTCCTGAACTTGAACCAATTGTTTTATCCTCTAAAAAAGTTAAGTTTTCATCGATTGTGAAAAACCAAATATCGCTGGTTCCAACACCGTTATTAGGTTCCGATTTATAAATATTCACATCAGAACTAGATTGAGCACCAATTAAATATTTATTATTGGATAATTTTTTAATTTTTTTAGGTACATCATTACTATTTGATCCAATCGTTTTTTGATTTATTATATTGAGGTTTTCATCTAATTTTAAAACCCAACAATCTTCTGAGCCATATCCATTTTCAGTTTTTAATCCTGAAATTGGTGAATCGCTTGTGCCTAAAATGAACATCTCTCCGTTTGGTAAAAGTTGTAATATTGGGATATCATCCAAACCACTACCTCCAATTGTTTTATCTTGAGAAATATTTCCATTAGTATCCAATTTACAAATCCAAAAATCATATTGTCCATAAGAATTTTCTGTCTTATTTCCTGATATGTCAGAATCGGAGTATGAGCACAAAAATAAATCACTATTATTCACTATAGTAAATTCTGAATATCCTTCATTACCTGTGCCGCCAATTGTTTTGTCCATTAAAATTTCACCAGACTCATCTATTTTTAATATCCAAATATCAACACCACCTATAATAGCAGAAGTTTTGTTTCCAGATATCCCAGACATGGAACCACTGCTAATTAATAAATTTTTTGATTCCAATTCAACCAAATCAGCCGAACTATCAGACATTGATCCTCCATAGGTTTTATCCCATAAAATATTTCCTGATAAATCCATTTTAATTAACCACAAATCAAAGGATCCATAATTAGGAGCTGTTTTCATTCCTCCAATTTCAGAATTGGAATAACTCAATAATAATAATTGATGATCTGTTGTTTCAATTAATTTAGTTGGGTATTCTTCTAGTAATCCTCCTATTGTTTTTTGCCAAATTATTTGAAGGTTGTCATCTATTGCAACTAGCCAAATGTCGTTACCTCCAATGTTAGCTTCTGTTTTGTTACCAGATATTCCAGACATTGAAGAACCATAAATTAGTGTAGTTCCATTAGATAATAACAAAGATCCACCTATTCCATCATAACTAGATCCTCCAATACAATTTTGATTTCCTATGTTCCAATTTTGGGAAAGAGAAATGAAAGTAAAACTGAATAATAATATACTTAAAAATATTTTCATAGTAGATTTATTGAATAGTAAATAAGGAAAGGATACACTCAGCATCCTTTCCTTATTAGTAAAGTTTATTATTTAACTGTATTGATGATGCTTACTGAACCATCTGAATAAATAAATTTATTAATCAAAACTCCAGAAGGTAATGTTATATCAGGATTAACAGGTATTGTTATAGGTTCACCTGTTGTTTTTGAAACCTCAAATTTTTGACTCCATAATTTGTTACCATTGTTATCCCATAATTCATAATCAATTGAAGCATCAATTTGAGTTTCAATATTTATCTTAAAATCATTATTTACAATTGGTACAGCAAAAATAACTTGAGAAACCATTTCTTTGATAGGTCGTGTATAGGTAGACTTTTCTGTAACTTCAAAAAACAAACTTCGTTATGAACCATTTTTATATTGAAGTTCCATTTTATAAAGTCCAGCTTTTAATTTAATTTTTTCTCTAGGTACATTAGAATTCCCATTATAACTATAAATAGGCTTAGAACCTGTGCCTGTACCTGTACCTGATGTAATATTAGCATGTCCAACAATGTCATCATAAAATGTAGCTTCTGTGTCGTTGCCCCAATCCCCATTATCAACCCAACCATCTTCTCCTTCAGAAAACGATCCACCATCTCCGTAACATGCTAAATTAGTCCAACCTGTTATTTGTGAAGTAGTAGGGATTATTGAATTGATATAACTATTCATTTGATTAGTATATAATCCTAAAGATTGATTTCCTTGATTACAATTATTAGGTTCAAACTGATAATTAGGTATAGATAAATAGGCTGTAAAACTTCTCCATGCGCCAAAATCTTTAGGTATCATATAGTAATCTCCAGAAATTGGAATACCACTTGGAGTATAAACATGTACCCCAGATCCAAGAGCAGTTGTTTCTAATTTTTGCGATATTCCCATCCAATCATAATGGTAATCATTAATATAATAGTCCACTCCATAAGGATAGTTTCTTGCTGCTAACCAAGCATTAGCATCTGATGTTGAATAATATCCATAAAAGGGAATTGGTACTTCACCAACATAAGATTGAGCAGGTGTTTCCATAGCTAAATGAGTACTTCCTCCATCACCACTTATTTTTTCGTAAATTTTGAATTGATAAGCATAAGCTTGACCTTGGTAGTTCCCATCACAATAAGCACCACATCTTTCTTCATAAACTGGAGGATTTGTAGTCATTTCATTTGGTTTTGAAGGTTTTACAGGCAATGTGTAATTTCCTGTTTGAATTCCTAAAGCAACAGGCGTTTCAGAAGTTTTTGTAATACCATAAATCGAAACGATAACGTCTCTTCTTTTATTAAAACGATAAGCATCAGGTACTTTAACATAATCTTGACCACAAACAGTAATATTGTCTAATGGGACAATTCCATCTTGATGTTCTTTAGTAGATATACCTGTTCTTTCTGAAAATACAAAGCGCCAACATTTATAAGGTTGCTTTGTTGGTTGATTCATTACTATAAAGCCTTGACCCTGCTTAGCGTTCATTCTAACTGAACCAATTTCTGATTGAGCCTTTACCCCCCCCCTATACTAATAAGAAGTGTAGATGATAACAATAACCCTTTAACGGACGTTGTTAATCGATTTTGAATTGTGTGTTTCATTAGATTTTTTTAATAATTTAAGTTAATAATTAAATGCGAAGTTAACGATAGTTTTATGGATTCCTAATTTTATTATCTAAAATCTTTTTTTGATAATAATTAATTCGATTTCTTCGTATATTTGATATAGTAAATTACAGAATATGACTGAGTTTAAAGAAAAATACATTAATCCATTTACAGATTATGGTTTCAAAAAATTGTTTGGCGAAGAGTTGAACAAAGATTTGTTGTTGGATTTCTTGAACGAATTATTAAAAGAAGAACAAGGTCATATAAAAAGTCTAACCTATATCAAAAATGAGAAACTTGGAGCAACGGAGGTAGATCGAAAAGCAATTTTTGATTTGTATTGTGATATTATTAGAAATCTAAATAAATTAGACAGAATCCCTGAGAAATTGAGGGAATCAATATTTGATAAAGTATTTGCAACTGCTGAAATAGCAAAGTTTACTCCTAAAGAGATTCGTTCGTATGAAGACAGTTTAAAATATTACCGTGATTTAAAAAATTCTTTAGATACAGCAAAAGAAGAAGGAAAAGATATTGGAAGATTAGAAGAGAAAGAAAAAATTGCAAAAAATCTAAAAGAATTAGGGATGCCAATTTCGGATATTGTAAAAGCTACAGGTCTTTCCAATCAAGAGATTGAAGAATTATAAAATAAAGAGAGTATTAATAGACAAAAAAATCCGACCCAAATAATTGAGTCGGATTTTTCTTTTAATTTAAGTAGCCTCTAAAAACTCACTTCTTTTCGTTAGAATAAAAATTGAGCTTTTAGATACCCTTTTTACTTTACGTTTAATGATTTCTAGATTTTTTTCCGAAATTATGTCTTGTAGATGTTCTTATTGCTTTTCTATTCCAGTTCCAAACAACCAATTGGTATTTTCTCCAAGCGTAATCGATCGGAGCAACCAAAAAGTGCATAAAACGAGTGAAAGGAATAATGGCAATAATCAAGAATGCTGAAATGATGTGTAATTTAATCAACATTGGAGAAGCAGCTACTGCATCAATATCAGGGTTGAAAGAGAATACGGATCTCAAATAAGGAGTCAATACAGCTGAGAACCATGAAGAACCCCATCTTACAAAGAATGCAACGCCTAAACCAGTAACGATTTGTGTAATTAAAACTGCATAAACGACTAAGTCCATTTTATTTGTTACAACCAATACCATTTTCGTTGACAATCTTCTTTTAATCAATAAAATCAAACCAAACAATGCAGCTAATGCAAATGCGAAAGAAGAAATCTCAAGAATCAACAATCTAACAGGTTCACCGTTCCAAGCTAATATTGCTCTTGGGAATAAGAAAGCTGTTAAATGTCCTAAGAATAAAACTAATAATCCCCAGTGAAAAGGTTGAGATCCCCAAAATAATTTTTTACCTTCTAAGAATTGAGAAGACAAAGAAGAAACTTGCATTCCTCTGTTTTTATATCTGTAGATACTTCCAATTAAGAAGATTGCAAATGCTAAATATGGAAAAGCAATAAACATCATGTTATTTACCATAGTTCCTTCTTGCGTAAAGAAATACGTCATCATATAAATAATTGCAGCACCGATACTTAAATAAATAACAAACAAGCCTGAGAAATTCGGGATTGCATGTGGTGCTTCATGGTAGCCCATGTTGTTCATATTTGTCAATGTTTTTTTCTTAAAACGATAGATAAAGAATCCAACAATTGCTAATGAAATAAGTGTCCATAAAAATAGGCTGCCCGTAGTTTTATCAACTGGCGTTTCAGCTGTAGATACACTTGTTGCTGTAGTCGCTTCTGGTGTACTTGCTTCCGCTGGTGCTGCAGAAACAGCAGGAGCTTTTTCTTTGAAAAAAGCAATTAATCCTGTAATTTCCTCATCTGTAATTTGAGGAAAAGCTGTCATTGGCATTTTATTGAACTTTTCAAAAATGGCTATAGCATCTTTGTCTCCTGATTCAATAAGTGCTTTTGAATCGTGGATCCATTTCGTTAACCATTCAGCACTTCGACGATCAGTTACACCTTGAAATCCTGGTCCTACTAATGCCTTATCTGTCAAGCTATGGCAAGGCATACACATTTTATTGTAAATTTCTTCTCCTGATGCTGCTTTTACATTAGAAGCAGTAAGTAGTAAGAAAAGAATTAAAATCGAAGCCAGTCCAGCTTCAACTTTAGTTAAAATAGACTTGAATCTTCCATTCATTGCTATTTTTTTGGTATCAAATTGACATTTCATTTTATACTGTTTTTATTGGTTCGGGAGTATGGCATGATGTTGTACAACCGCTTAAGAAATCACCACCTAAAGTTGGAACGATCACTGGGTCGTTGTATTTATCATCACTAAAATCCTTATTAACCACGTTTAATAATCCATTAATTGCGTATCTATAAATATTTTTGTTCACTGCATCTTCGTCTAAAACAACTTTTTGCTTTTTCATACGAATTTTATCTTTCAGTTCCATTCTAGCCACATCGAACTCTTCCAGCATTTTTCCTAATGATTTTTTCATGATTCTAACAGCAAATTCTTCCAAGAAATCTTTATCTTTCAGTAAAGACATCAATGTCAATACATTTGGAAGATTATCTGCTAGTTCTGTTCCACAATCATTGTTTGCAAGTAATTGTTCGTTTTTCATTTTTACTAAAAACTCACCTCTTTTATAATCTTCTGCAAAAAGAACATATCCTAAATCAAGAAAACAAATTGCTTGAATATGAAAAGTCCTAGAAAACACACCCTCAATATTATCGAGGGTGTCTGCTGCAACAAAATCAAAAAATGGAGTAAATTCTATATAACTTTCTGGATAGTTTTCTTTTATAAAAGATGCACATTCCTTCACGTTTACTTTATAATCCTCTCCGGGGTATTTAAAAAGATTCGCTAATAGCTTATAATGTTCTGTCGTTTTCATAATCTTCAAGATTTATAGACCTCTTTTTGGAACTTGTTTAATACCAAACCCTGTTTCACCTTTCACATCCGCAGTATTTTGTATCATTTCGATAGATTCTTCTCTGTGAGCAGGAGGAATAACAAAACGCTCTTCAAAAGTTGCTAAAGATGTCAATCTAAATATCGCGTCAGCAGTATCTGGACCAACTTTAGATTTAACAATCATACTTTTAGCAGCATCAGACAAATCACCAACAGTAGTGCTGCGACGTTGCAATTTAACGGCTAATAATTTTTCGTACACTTGTGTAATTGCACCTGTATCACCATTTGTGAATAAAGAAGCCAAGTACTTCATTGGCATTCGATTTTGATCAATACCAGGGAAGAATTCTTCTGAAGATGTTTGATACAACCCTTTTTCATCCACTTGAGCCATTGCTGGTAACATAGGTGGAACATAGAATAAATTTGGCAATGTTCTAAACTCTGGGTGTAACGGTAAAGCAATTCCCCATTCTTTTACAAATTTGTAAACTGGAGATTCTTGCGCTGCTTTTATTGTAGAATCATGTATTCCATTTTTTCTAGCCTCAATAATAACTTGTGGATCGTTTGGATTTAAATAGATGTCTAAATGATTGAACAATAAATTTTTATCGTCTGATGAAGCCACATTTTCGATTTTATCTGCGTCATATAACATCACACCTAAATATCTGATTCTTCCAACACAAGAGTGCATACATGCAGGAGCTTGACCACTTTCTAAACGTGGGTAGCATAAGATACATTTTTCAGACTTTCCTGTATGCCAGTTGTAGTATGATTTTTTGTAAGGACATGCTGTTACACACATTCTCCAAGCTCTACATCTTTCTTGATTGATTAATACAATTCCATCTTCCCCTCTTTTGTAAATTGCTCCAGAAGGACAAGAAGCCACACAAGCAGGATTCAAACAGTGATTACAAATTCTTGGTAAGTACATCATTGTCATTTGTTCCAATTGGAACATCGCTTCTTGATCTCTTGCGTCCAAATCTTTGAAATTCACATCTTTTCTAGCATAATCTGGAGAACCTCCCAAATCATCATCCCAGTTTGGACCTGATTTGATATCGATTGGTTCACCTGTGATTAAAGATACTGCTCGACCAATTGGTTGATCATCGCCTTCGGGAGCTGTGAATAAATCTGAATATTTGTATGACCATGGGTGATAATAATCATCCAATGAAGGCATGTTTGGGTTATGAAAAATATTTTTCAACCCTTTCAATTTTCCACTTCCTTTTAAAGAAACTGAATCACCGTTTTTTTCCCAACCACCTTTGTATATTTCTTGGTCTTCCCATTTAGTTGGGTAACCTGTTCCTGGTTTAGTTTCAACATTGTTCCACCACATGTATTCAGCCCCTCGTCTATCTGTCCAAACATTTTTACATGCGACAGAACAAGTATGGCATCCAATACACTTGTCTAAGTGAAAGACCATTGAAATTTGCGCTCTGATATCCATAATATGAATTTTAAATGAGTTTTTATCTACTGTTTATTAATATTCAACAACATGCATTTTTCTTACTAAAACATGCGTGTCTCTGTTTACACCAACTGGTCCCCAATAATTAAAATGGTAACTGAATTGCCCGTAACCACCGCACATTAAATTTGGTTTTAAGTGAACTCGAGTAAAAGAGTTATTCATACCTCCTCTTCTTGGTTCTCCTTTTTCTCCTCTTCTAATTTGAGATTTTGGAATGTTATACGTTCTTTCCACTGCATGGTAAACAATACAAACACCGCTTGGAATTCGAGCACTAACACAAGCTCTTGCTACATAAACTCCATGGTCATTATAAACTTCAACATGATCATTGTCTTTAATTCCTAGATCAGCTGCATCTTGTTCACTCAACCAACAAGGTTCATTACCTCTTGACAATGTTAACATTCTCAAAGTATCACCATAAGTTGAGTGAATATGCCATTTTCCATGAGGAGTTAAACAGTTCAACATTTTAGCTTGACCATCATTTACTGTTTTTCTTAAATCACCGTAAGCTTCTGGTGTTGGAGATGGTTTGTACGTTGACAAATGTTCTCCGAAAGCGATATAGGCATCGTGGTCTAAGTAGAAATGTTGTCTTCCAGTTAATGTTCTCCATGGAACAAACATATCAACATTATAGGTGTAAGCTGCATACGTTCTACCTTCGTGCATCAATCCAGACCATAATGGGGAAGAATTGTAACGCTTCGGTTGAGCTTGTAAATCTCTATATTCCATATCGATTTGCTCGTAACCATCCCCTAATTTTGCTATTTCAGGAACACCAATTTTTTCAGCCATTGTTTCATAACAACGTTTGGTTAATTTACCATTTGTCAATGTTGAGAGTTTTAAAATTGCATTGATCGCTTCCACATCTGCTTTTAATGAAGGGTATTTTTCTCCATCAGGCAATGTTACCACATGCTCTTTATTTTGTAGCATTTCGTCATATACATCTTCACACATATAGTGATTTCCATGCGCTCCTAATCCATTTTTAGCAACACCTCTTCCTAAAGAAATAAATTTGTCATAAATTTTAGTATAATCTCTTTCCTTGAAGACAATTTTATGCATTGTTTTACCAGGAATTGGTTCACATTCACCTTTACTCCAATCCAATAAACGAGGTTGTGTAATTTCGTCTTTTGAATCGTGAGATAATGGAACGTTTACAACATCTAACATTGGTTTTGGTAAATAATGTTTCGACATTTCTTGAACCTGTTTTGCTAATCCTTGGAATATTTGCCAATCTGTTCTTGATTCCCAAACTGGAGGAATAGCCTCAGATAATGGATGAATGAAAGAGTGCATATCTGTAGAATTGATATCTGCTTTTTCATACCATGATGCCGTTGGTAAAACGATGTCGGAATACAAAGCTGAAGTGTCCATTCGGAAATTGATATCGATTACTAAATCCATTTTTCCTTTTGGTCCACCACCTTCTTTGAACTGAATATCATTTACACATTCACCTGCAACTTCGTCTGCAATTTTGTTTGTATGTGTTCCTAAATAATGATCTAAGAAATATTCATGGCCTTTTGCTGAAGTACCGATTGCGTTTCCTTTCCAGATAAACCAAACTCTCGGGAAGTTCACTTCTTCATCTGGTTCAACAATCGCATGCTTCAATTCACCTGATTTGATTTGAGCCACAATGTGATTTCTCATTTCATCTTCTGTATTCGCACCCGCTTTTTGAGCATCTTTTACGATTTCAAAATTGCTTTTGCTATATTGAGGATAATACGGCATCCAACCATTTCGAACAGCCATTACCGCCCAATCCGCTGTATGCGTATGCGCTAATTTATTGTTCGGAACTGAATTGTAGTATTTTTGATTTCCATCATATCTCCATTGACAAGAATTAATATAATGCCAGATAGGTCCTTGTTGTAAACGTGGAGCTGTATCCCAATCTTTAGAACTCATAACCGTTGACCATGAATCCATTGGAGCCAATTTCTCTTGTCCAACATAGTGATTCATACCACCTCCATTTTTACCATTACAACCCGTTAACATTTGAGCCATAATAGCTGAACGATACATTAAGTTTTCGTGGAACCAGTGATTAATACCTGCTCCAACAATTACCATACAAGCACCTTCAGTAGATTCAGCCGTATTCGCCCATTCTCTAGCTAATTGGATCACATCTTTTCGTCCAATACCTGTAAAAATTTCTTGCCAAGCTGGAGTGTAAGCAGCATCTTTATCGTCATAAGAAGTAGGGTAGGCGCCTGCTAATCCTCTACCTACACCGTATTGAGCCATTGTTAAATCATACACAGTTGTAACCGGAATTTTATTTCCTTCTTTATCTGTAATATATCTAACTGGAACACCTCTATCTACTTTATTTTTCAATCCAAACTCTTCGAATTGAACTTGAAGAACATCATCGTGTTTTTCTAAAAGAGATAAAACTGGATCATAGTCTTTTCCTGTTTCACCATCTTTAAATAAAAGATTCCATTTTCCTTTTTCATCTTGCCATCTGTATCCCATAGTTCCCATTGGAGAAACTAGACCACCAGAAATGTTATCATAATTCAAGAATTTCCATTCTCCATTTTCAGCACCATCATAACCAGCAACTTCATTGATTCTGATCATTCTACCAGGAACCAATTTATCACCATCTTGATCTAAACGAACTAAGAAAGGACAATCCGTGAATTTTTTCACGTAATCATTGAAGTAAGGAACTTGTCTATTAACGTGGTATTCTTGAAGAATCACGTGTGTAACTGACATCCAAAATGCTCCATCAGAACCAGCATGAACAGGAATCCATTGATCAGCATGTTTTGCAACCATGTTGAAATCGGGAGACATTACTACCGTTTTCGTTCCGTTATGTCTTGCTTCAGAAAAGAAGTGAATATCTGGCGTTCTAGTCATTCCTAAATTCGCTCCCATAGAAACGATAAATTTAGATTTGAACCAGTCAGCAGATTCAGCTACATCTGTTTGTTCACCCCAAATTTCAGGGAAAGCATTTGGTAAATCGCAATACCAATCGTAGAAACTTAAATTAACAGCTCCCATTAATTGAAGGTAACGAGCTCCTGAAGCATAACTTAGCATACTTTTAGCAGGAATTGGTGCGAATCCGATAATTCTATCAGAACCATATTTTTGAATTGTATAGATGTTAGATGCAGCGATCAATTCGATCATTTCATCCCATTTCACTCTTCTAAATCCACCTTTCCCTCTTGCTCTTTGATATCTTTTTCTGTTTTCCTTGTTCGCTTGTAAATTTGCCCAAGCTTGAACAGCATCTCCATTGCATTTTACTTTTTCAGCTCTATATAAATCCAATAAGACACCTCTTATAATTGGGTATTTTACTCGGATCGGACTATATAAATACCAAGAATAAGAAATTCCTCTTTGACAACCTCTCGGCTCATACGGAGGAACTTCTTTATTAAATTGGGGGTAATCTAATTGTTGCATTTCCCATACAACTATTCCATCTTTGACGTGAATAGCCCAAGAACATCCACCTGTACAATTTACACCATGCGTACTTCTAACGACTTTATCATATTGCCATCTATTTCTATAGAATTCTTCCCATTTTCTAGTCTGTGGCGATATTATATCTTCAATCCAGCTCATATCTATTTTATTTATAACGATTAATACTATTAAAACTTAGCGTCCCACGCTTTGCTTTGTCTTTCAAAAATATCTTTCTTAACAGTGCCTTTCTTTCTTTTTGCATACATGATGCTTATAAGAACAAGGATACAACCAAGACCAACAATACCTCCGATAGCCATCATTTCAAAACCTTTTGTTGATTTTGCTTCTGTTCCTTTTTCATTTGCATGTTTAAAGAACGCCATCAAATTGTTTCTTTCTTTTTCCGATAAAGGATGATTTTGGTATGAAGAAGCCATTGCTGGAAACGGTGGAGCACTTAACCAACCAGCAATTCCTTCTCCTAATCGGTCGTAAACCTTTGTTAAATCTTTAGCGAATAATCCTCCACTAATTAGCTCACTGTGATTTACATTGTGACAAGAAATACATGCTGGTCCACCTTTAGCGAATGATGTTGATCCTTCAAATAATTTCTTACCAGCTTTTGCATCTGGTTGCATTCCACTACTAGCACTTCCTGCTAAAGATTGGAAGCTAAACAGACCAATCATTGAACTTAAAACAATCAGTCCGATTCCATTTCTTAATCCTTTTCTTTTCATTGTGTATGTTTTTTAATCCACTCCATGCGATGATAATTTCAATTTGAAATTTCAGCAGGACTTCATTTATTTATACTGTAAAATTCCAATTTGTTAGGGCATTTAAAAATGATTTAAATCATAAAACATACATGACTTTCGTAGGATATGCTTATCAAGAATTGATCTTAATAAACAGTCCTTAATATCAACATATAGATGAAAATAGTTTTTTGAAAAAAAGATGAAAAATAAATTCAAAAAGAAAATTAAAAGCAAGAAGAAGAACATTTAAATCATAATACAAAATTCAAAGAAGTGATATAGGTCATATTTATTTCCGAATAAAGGAACTAATTTTGGTATATAAAATAAAAAAAAATGGCTGATAGAATTACAATAATCGATAGTGACTTTATAGAGCAAGCATTTTCATTTTGGTTTCATGACCAAGAACATATTCGCACACCTTTTCCTACATCTATTCATTCAGCTTTAAGACCGCAAGCAATTGAAAAATTTGAAGAATGGTTAACAAATATTCATGAAGATGCCAAAGATGAATTTAATGATGAAATGATCGCTGAAAAATTTGAAGAAATCTTGTTTGAAATAGCTTTAACGCTTGTAAAAACGGAAGATGAAAGATTGACAATATTATATCCCTTCTTGCCTAGAGTAGATGATAAAATAAAAGACGATAAACAATTAGAAAATAAAATCATCAGTCGTTTCATGAAAGAAAGTGGCGATGATAAGTTTTTAGAAATTAAATGTTTGAATGAATTCACGAATGAAGAATGGATTACATCATTTGAGTTACCTGTTTGATAGATATGTTTATTTGAAATCGTTTCTTTGGAAACGTTTTTTTTACTCTTATATTCATATTTTTTTTAAAAATATTTAATAGAACTGATGATTGTCTTTATTGAAAATAAAAGTAATGATTTCAATGGTTTTACGGTTCACTTTATAGATTAAAGAAGCATTTTTATGAATAACACATTTGCGAAGTTTTTTAAATTTGGAAGAAGGACAAAGGTGTTTGTTTTTTTTGAGTTGCTCTAATAAATCATTTGTTCTTTGCTCAAATTCCAACGCAATATCGTTAGGCCATTTTTTCAAAAGGTCATCAATGATATTTTCGTAAGTTGTTTTCGCTTCGGTTGACCAAACTATATTCATTCTTTTTTAGCTTCTAAAATACGTTCTCTAATAGAATTTCTAACGTCTTGATCATTATGTGTTCTACTATTTTTAAAATCATCTAATCCTCGTTCAATGGAAGCTTTATTTTCTGTTCCGATTTCATCCCACCAGTCGAAAGATTTCGTTATCTCTACAAACTCAAGTGTTTTGAGATAATTGATTAACGCTATTGCCTTAGCATTATTCTCAGATATTTTTATCGTATAATTTTGCATGATGATAGAATTTTAAATTTAAAATGCGTACAATTGACGAGTTTTTTTTATTAGTTAAATCTGTTTGAGACTAGTTTTTTTCTTTCCTAAGATTCGTTATGAGATAAGTGATATTTTATCCATGATAAACCTGTTTTGAGTCTAATTATCTCAATTTAATACAAATATATGTAATTAAAAGTCAAAATAAAATATATAATTCCTTGATACAGGGCATTCGCATTTAAACTTGCAAAAATTATTCTCTGTAAGTATAGTTTCCATAGAAACGTCTACAAAAATATTTAGAAGTATACTAATTAAAAATGAATATTAGGTGCTGTAAGGAAATAAATTACCCATTTGACTGATTACATCTTCTTTTTTCTTCGTTAAAATTTTCAAGCTTAAAAAAAATAATGAAAATAAAAAAAAGGTAAATTTTCACAATCTACCCCTTCTAAAAAATTTAATACTCTTATTTATACTTTATCGCTGTAGGCAAAGAAGCAGTAACTTCACTTGAATAAATATCTAAATTGGACGATCCAGAAATAGTTTTTGTTTTAACTACTTTGTCATCTTCTAAAATATTTACTGTTATTGTTTGAGCTTGAAATTGAGTACTTGAACCTTCTACATATTTTGCATAACAACTTACACTCATTTTGTAATTTTGTTTAGCCACATTTGATTTAACTGTATACGTTTTTTTGAAATTAGCAGTATTAACAATTTCAATATCATTTCCCCCACTTTGATTAGCATATTCAATATAAGCCTCTCTATTTGGATTTGATAATATTACTTCATAAGAAATAGTTTCATCTGCTACTTCTTTAGTTTTACATGAATTCAATACTAAAGTAGATAGAGTAATTGTTAAAAATAAAAATTTGGTTTTCATAATTTAAGTTTTAAATTTCAAGTTAATTTTCTGCAAAAATATTTATTTTTTTTATTTTTTGCTAATTGAAGTCATAAAACTTCTCAATCAATTCGAATCAAATTAATTCCGTTAACTGGTGGATGATACACCAAAGGTATCTGTTCTTTTATAACATCACATTTATCTAATCCAAAAGCCTTTTCATCGCTTTGGCCAAATCTTTTTAATAGGAAATATGAATTAAGTAATAATCCTTCTCTTATCGCAAATTCATTTTCAACTGAAAGAAATTTTTCAATTACAACAAATTTAAAATCAGGTTCTGAATTGTATTTTGTTGAACCGTCTGGACGAATATGAAGATTCAATTCTTTATTCGCAACTAAATCTTTTACTATTTTTTTGAAATACATCTCTGTTTTTGGTTGAATTCTAAAACCAATGTTGATGTTCACTTTTATTACTTTATTATCAATTAATTCAGAAACATCGTAATTGAGAGTAAAAGGTTCTTTTGTTCTATTGATATGTAAAAACCAATAGACATCTGCACGTTTAGGTTTTTTAGCTAAAATTGATTTAATAATTTTATCTTCTATTTCATGTCTTGTATTGGCTTTCGTAAGGTAAATCAAATGTGTTGAAAACCTAGGGATTGTATCATCTTCGCTCAATTCATTTATTTGATTAGTGTATTTTCCAAGATCAACATATTTTGTATACCGATTATTTATTTTACGAGCATAATACCAAACATACATAATCATAAAAATGAATAATTCAAAAAATAAGAACATCCATCTTTCTTTGATTTTTGCAACATTAGCGATGAAAAATGAGATTTCTATTGTTGAGAAAATCAATATGATTCCAAAGATTAAAAACTTATTCCATTTCAATCTGTATATTAAAAAATAACTCAATAAAATAGTTGTCATCATCATCGCAACTGTAATTGAAAAGCCATAAGCAGCTTCCATATTTGCGGAGGTTTGAAAATATACAATCATCAAAATACAACCAAACCATAGAATATTATTGACACTTGGAATATAAATTTGACCTTTGGTATCGGATGGTTGTCGAACAGCTACTCTTGGCCAAAAGTTTAAGTTCATTGCTTCACTAATTAATGTATAACTACCACTAATTAAAGCTTGAGAAGCAATGATTGTTGCGCAAGTTGCAATGATAATTCCAGGTAATAAAAACCAATGCGGCATCATTTCAAAAAATGGATTTCTTCCATCTAAAGTTGATGAACCTTGATTCATAATCCAAGCTGCTTGACCAATGTAGTTGAGCATTAAACACGTTTTCACAAACCCCCAAGTAATTCGAATGTTTTTAACTCCACAATGACCTAAATCTGAATACAATGCTTCAGCTCCAGTTGTACAAAGAAATACAGCACCTAATAGCCAAAATCCTTGAGGATATTCAACCAATAATTGATAACCGTAATATGGATTTAAAGCCTTGAACATACTTGGATAATGGAAAATTTGACTTAAACCAACAATAAGCAACATTCCAAACCAAATAACCATTGCAGGACCAAAAACAAATCCTATTTTTTGTGTTCCAAATCGTTGGAAAAAGAAAAGTAGTGAAAGGATGATAATAACAATTGCGACAGTTGGTATGTGTTCTAAACCATTTATTAATGTTAAACCTTCAACAGCAGATGCTACTGAAATTGGTGGGGTAATGATACCATCTGCCAAAAGAGTTGTCGCACCCAATATCGTTGGAATTACTAGTTTTTTTCCATATCGATTAACAAGTGAATAAAGTGAAAAGATTCCACCTTCGCCTTGATTATCGGCTTTTAAGGTTAGCCAAATGTATTTGATAGTTGTTTGGAAAACTAATGTCCAAAAAATTAATGATACACCTCCATAAACGAGAGTTTCAGTAATTTTTCTATCACCGATAACCGCTTTTAGAACATAAAGTGGACTCGTACCGATATCTCCGTAGATAATGCCTAATGCGACAAGTAATGTAGCTGCAGTAATTTTTTTTGAAATTTCATGTTTTTGTTTCATTGTAAATTGTATTTAATTGATAAAACAAAGTTGGTGATAAAGGTATAAGAGAAGTGTAATGATTATTGGTGGAAGTATAAAGATTTTATAAAGATTTGATTTTTTGTTTTTTTTGTAGGTATAGGGCATGCCCTATACCTACAAAAAAACAAAAAAATCAACAAAACCGATATCCAATTCCGCTTTCAGTAATAATATGAGACGGTTTATTCGGGTTTTCCTCAATTTTTTTTCGGAGTTGTGCTACAAACACTCGTAAATATTGTGTTTCAGTTTGGTAGCCAACCCCCCAAATTTGTTTCAATATGAACTGGTGAGTTAAGACTTTTCCTTCATTTTTAGCGAAAAGAGCAAGTAAATTATATTCAGTTGTTGTTAATTTTAATATTTCATCTTTTTTTTTGGCTATTCTAGCAATGAGATCAATTTTTAATTCTTTAAAATCAATGGAAGTGATGTTTTCTCCGTCTTCGTTTCTTCGAATTGCGCAACGAATTCTAGCTAATAATTCACCTGTACGAAATGGTTTAGTTAGATAATCAGTAGCTCCATTGTCGAGGGCTTTTATGATATCTTCTTCACTGTTCTGAACCGATAAAATAATTATAGATTTGTTGTACCATTCACGTAATTCTTTCAAAACTTCATGACCACTTTTGTCAGGTAATCCAATATCGAGCAATATTAAATCAGGATTATGGTTGGCGGCTAATAAAATTCCTTGTTTTGCATTTTCTGCTTGAATAACTTTGTAATCGTTACTTTCTAAGTTGATAGTTAGTAGTTTACGAATTTGAGCTTCGTCATCGATAATTAAAACGTGTAAGTTATTCATTTTTTAAATTGTTAAGATAGCTTGTTTCAGTTGGAATTGAAATAGTAAATGTTGCTCCTCCAGTATTATTATTTGTTACTAATAATGTTCCGTTATGAGCTTCTACAAATCCTTTTGCAATTGAAAGTCCTAAACCAGTTCCTCCAGTTTGAGATTTATTTGAACGGTAAAACTTGTCAAATATAAATTCTATTTCATCTTCTTGAATTCCATTTCCCCTATCTGAAACAGATATATTAATAATAGAGTTGTTGTTATCAAGTATAATTTTATTGTTACCGTCGATAAAATGACCTGTACTAATTTTAGAAAGATGTGCAGATATAGTTATTTTTGAATTTGAAGGAGTGTAAATTAGTGCATTTTTTACTAGGTTAAAAAGGGTTGTTTCCATCAAACCGTAATCGAGTTTCACCAAAGGGATATTCGGTTCAATTTCAAAAATAATTTTATGAGTTGAAGTGTTCATTGAATTGACAGAATTATGAGTTAATTCATAAATGTCACACCAATCGGTTTTTATTTTTAAAGAACCCGTTTCTAATCTTGAAACATTGAGTAGGTTGGAAACTTGTAAATCTAGACGGAGAGAAGCTTCTGAAATTTCATTTAACAATTCTTGGACATCATTTTCTTTTAAATTAGAAATGTTCTCTTTTAAAGTGTCAGTTATACCAATAATGGTCGAAAGCGGAGTTTTGAGTTCGTGAGAAAGTGAATTTAAAATTGTGTTATAAAGTTTGATCGTACGTTCCTCATCTACTTTTTTAGAAATTTGTTTTTTGTAAAGTTTTATTTTATAGCTTAAAATTGCATTCACCAAAGCGATGATAAAATACATTAATAAAAACATTCGATCTTCTATACTCCCTATTGAAAAAGTAAATCGGGGAGACACAAAAAAAAAGTCCCAAATCAAAGCACTTAAAATACAAGAAAATAATACAGGAATAATATCAAATAAAGATGCTAAAATTGACACTGCAACTAGAAGAATAAAAGCAACAATTTTATAATCGATATAGGCAGAAAATGAAAGGCAAATACCACTAATCATTAGTATTAATGAAATACTGAAAATAAATTGAAATGCTTTTTTTGATGTATAATTAAAGAGCATAAGCCTGAAATGTTGTTTTATACAAAGCTATTCATTTTTTATTACCAATGTTGTAAAAATAATAGGGGAAATTATAAAGATTTTTATAATAATATCTAAAGAAGTTATTAGACAATTAAATTAATTCAGGGAATTCTTCCCAAATTATGGCTTCATAATCAATAAACTCAGATTATTATTTAGTAAACCATTTTCTTCTTCGGTTAATTTTTTCCAACTTTCGACACTTATAATCACTAAATCAACCTTTGAAAAAAGTTGATTTTCTATTGATTTATCACTAATTAATTGGATGTGATTCGGTGCTTTTTGTTCGATTGCACGAATTTGTTCTCGAACCTCCGCATTTGTTTTAATGAACCTAGTTGAATCTAGTATTGTAACTTGAGCATCTGAATTATGTATAAATTTCTGAGCATATTCTAATAAAAATTCATCATTTATATCATAAAAGGGCAAAAAGATGTTTTCTATTTTCGATAAATTTTTATCAACTAAAATACCGACAGGAATTTCAGTTTTGGCTAAAATTGTTCTTACACGATCATCAAATGGGGAATTTTCAAATATTTTTTCACGACCTGTCACTTTATCTATAATCCTATTCGGACTAATAAAACGAGTTGTGAAACCTAGAATTTTACCTAATAATGTCCCATCATAAATTGAACTTCCTAGTCCTATAATTAATAGGTCAAAATCTCCTTTGTTGGCAACATCAACAATATCATTATCTATATCAACAGATGCTTTGAAATAAGTCGTAATATTTTGTCCTAATTTATTTGATTCTTCAATAATTGTAGCAAAATTGTCTTGCTCATATTCTTCCAAATTAAATTGATTCAATTCGTTACTCAATGCTAAATGCAAAGCGGTTATTGAAGCGTTTTTTTTCAACTTCTTCACTAAACTGCTTCCTAGTTTAAGTAAATTTCTTCCCCTTTCAGGATTACCAAAAGATACTAATATTTTAAATTGGCTTATTTTTCTTATTTCTAGCGGTATATCTTCATCTTGTCTTTTAAACAAAAAAATAATAAAATCTAGCGCTGGCCCTGTCATAAAAGTAGTGAAAAGTGCCATTATGACCATCATTGTGAATACCTCTTTTGTAAGTACTCCTAAATCATAACCAATATTAAGTACAACTAATTCCATTAGTCCTCTCGTATTCATCAGAGCACCGATTGTTAAACTATCTTTCCATGATTGACCAACAAACTTGGCAGCGAGAGCACTTCCGAAAAACTTCCCTGTTACAGCTACAACGATAATTAACCCGCAAATTTTCCACAATTCTGGATCGTTTATCAATCCAATTTCCGTTCGAAGCCCTGTAAATACAAAAAATAACGGAAGTAGAAGAACCAAAGCAACATCTTCCACTTTTTCAATAAACAAATTTCTAAATTTTGTACTATCAGGCATTATTACTCCCGCTAAAAAAGCTCCGAAAAGTGCATGAATACCTATTACTTCAGAAGCATAGGCTGAAAATAATAACGTTAAAAAGAAAATTGCCACAACCGATTTACTTAAGCTTTCTTTGGAAGAATGTATATCGCCAACACTTTTCAAAAAAGGTCGAACAATTTTTAACATTATTACAACAAAACCGATTGCTAGAAAAATAACATATAAAGAACTTACTAATGAACCTGCTTTTACAATAGCGATAACAGCTGCTAAAATACACCAAGCGGTAATATCATCGGCAGCTGCGCATGTTATTGCTACAGCTCCAATTTTAGTTTTATGTAATCCTCTTTCTTGAACAATTCTTGCTAAAACAGGAAAAGCAGTAATGCTCATTGCAATGCCCATAAAAAGTCCAAATGAAAGAAATTCAATTCCTTTTGGAGCATAAGAATTATAAATAAAAAAAGCCAACCCTAATCCTAGAGCAAAAGGAATAATTATACTAGCATGACTGATAACAATAGCATCGTGTGCTTTATTTTTAAGTGTTTTTAAATCCAATTCCATACCAACAACAAACATGAATAGAATTAATCCAATTTGACTTAAAAATTGAAGATTTGGGAGAGACTCTTTTGGGAAAAGAGTAATTGAAAATTCAGGGAAATACAAACCTATTAACGAGGGACCTAAAACAATTCCAGCAATAATTTCACCTATTACAGATGGTTGACCAATTTTTTTGAAAATCCAACCAAATATTTTAGCAATAATTAAAATGGTAATAATTTGAGCTAACAATATTGCTAAAGGATGCTTTAAATTATGAATAAATGAGGACTGAAAAGCTTTCCAGTGATTTTCACCTGTTGAAATAGAAACTATTTTCTTGCCAATTTCTAACTTTTTACCATGTATAATTATCCAATACATAAGTGAAGAAAAACCTCCAATTATTACAATATAAAATAACGAGTTTTTAATGCTTCTCATTTGGCTCCTTTAATTTTAAACAAAGAAAATGAAATTAAAAGAAATAAGATGCAGATTTTTAGTTGTGATTTTTGATTTTGTAACAAGTAGGGGGAAATATGTAATGAAAGAAGATGTTAGAGAATTTTAGAGGTTAGAAAATACTAATATTTCATAAAGATTTTGAAGTCAAAATCACAAAATTGTTACGATAAGTTTCACTTAATACAAGTGTCAAGAATTTCCCATTATGAAGCGGTATTTTCATCGTAATTTCATCAAATGAAAAATGACTAATCGCTTTTATTGAAATTAAATCTTTCTTATTTACTCTACAAAAAGAATCTGATGGAAGTATTTTCATTAATTTTTCGAATGAAATATTTTTCAATGTAAACTTAGAACCATTTTCCAAAAATGCTATTTTATCACGACTGTCACTTTCTGAAATAGTGACGTATTGCAATTGATCAAAATAAATTAAAACACGACCTTTATCAGAGTTGAGTGAAATAAATTCTTTCTTTAATTTGAGTTTTCCAATTCGTTTAATTGCTTTTTGAACTGCTATTTCTAATCGTTCTTTTTTTATTGGTTTTCGAACATAATCCACAGCATTTAAATCAAATGCATCAATTGCATACTCGTTGTAAGCTGTTGTAAAAATTACTGGGATTCCATTAATACGATTTGCTACAGATAGCCCATTCATTCCTGGCATTTCTATATCCATAATACATAGATCGAAATCTAATAATTCAATTTCATTTAGAAAAATTTCAGGATTATCGAATGCCTTCACGACTTCCAATTCAGGAATTTGTTCGCAAAGCATTTTTAAATAGGTTAAGCCTGGAAGCTCATCATCTAGCAGCAAGCATTTTAACTTTGTATTCAAATAAATTGATTGTTAAATGTGAAATATGTACATCGCCTTCGACAAATTTTTCTAATTTATAATTGTCTTTGTAAATGATTTTTAATCTTTGCTCTAAGGTTTCAGTTCCAATACCGCTTTTTTCTTTTTTAATAGGTGATTTAATTGAAATTTTATTTGAAACTGTCTGATAAAACACATCATTTTTAAATTCAAGACAAATAGTAATGAAAGCGTCTCCACCCTGTAAATCTGCATGTTTGAAAGTGTTTTCGATTAAATCTACTGAAATTAATGGTGCTAATAATTTTTGATGATACAACGGCTCGTTTTCATTTACTTTTGTTTTTATTTTTAATTCAAAAAGAGGACTTATTTTTATTTTATTAATTTCAATAAGATTTAAAGCAAATTCAATTTCTTCTTTCGGAGTTACCATGCCGTTTTTGCTTTCATAAAGAATATAATCTAAAACATTGGCTAATTTATCGATCGCATAAAACGTTTGATAAGCATGTGACTGAATAGAATTAAGGATGTTTTTAAATAAATGTGGATTCAATTTATAATCAATCGCTTCTAATTGCATGTTATTTACCTTGTTTTCTAACAGTTCGAATTTGGATTCAATATCCATTTTTCTCGCTTCTATTTTTTGAGATTTCAACCATAAATAAATTAACCCAAACGCAAGTAATAATACTATAGCAATTAATAAATAGAGAATATTAAATAATACTGAATTTTCCATTCTGTTTTAAGAATATTTCTCAAATGTACTATTAATCTTTGAATTTTAATAAACCTTGTATTTATCATTTCACTTCAACATCATCAACAAATTTCTTGATACTTTTTACTTTCCCCTTTTCATTATAGAGTATCAAATCTCCATTCAACTTATTGTCTACATAATTGGAAGAAGAAGTGATAACGCCTAATGAATCAAATGTTTTCCAAACTCCTTCTCTTTTTCCATCAACAAAATTTCCAGACAATTGGACTTTCCCATTTTTATAATACCATTGCCATAAACCGTTGTTGACTCCATTTTTGGTTTCTCCAGTACGAATGGATTTACCATTCTCATAATTTAAATTTTCTTTTTTCCTTGATTGAAAATTGAATATGGTCCAAATTATTATAATAGAGACGACAATTAACTTATGGAAACTATTGTGATTATTCATTTCAATCGTGTGTTGCTCCTTTGAAAATTTTGTACAAATGTAAAACATACGGAAAAATAGCATCCATGGATTCTGATGCACCTTTTGTTGAACCAGGTAATGCTAAAACCAATGTGTTTTCTTTTACACCTGCCAAACTTCTTGACAACATAGATAATGGAGTTCTTTCTTGTCCATAGTTTCGCATTGCTTCTGCAATTCCCGGAATTTCTCTGTCCAATAACGGGCGAATTGATTCAGGAGTAACGTCTCTTACAGATAAACCTGTTCCACCAGTATAAATCAATAAATCTGTTTTTAATTTTGCTTCGTCTAATAAAACTTGTTGAATTTCATCCATTTCATCTGCAACAATGATGTAATCTTTTATTTCAACTCCGCAAGCTTCTAATTTTTCTATAATTGCTTTTCCTGCTTTGTCTTCTTTTAATCCTTTGCTAATAGTATCAGAGCAAACTACAACTGTGGCTTTTAATCCTTTAGGAAATTTATCTTTCCAATCCGATTTTCCTCCTTTTTTGTTGACTAATCGAATATTTTGAATTTCAATTCCTTTATCAATCGGTTTTAGCATATCGTACATTGTCAGCGCTACAACACTTGCGCCATGCATCGCTTCGACTTCAACACCTGTTCTATAAATACATTTCACTTCAATTTCAACGTGAATTTTTAAGCCTTCAATTCGGTAATTTACTTTTGTATATTCAACAGGTAAAGGATGACAATCAGGAATCATGTCAGATGTTTTTTTAACAGCAAATAAACCAGCAGTTTTAGCCATTTCAAATACATCGCCTTTCGGAACTGTCTTATTCACAACAGCGTCTATCGTTTCTTGCCTACTAACATGAACAATTGCTTCTGCAGTTGCTATTCGTAAAGAACTACTTTTATGCGTTATTTCTACCATGATTACTGATTTACTTTCCAAACATGCGTTTCATCCTCCAAAATTTCTTTTCCAAAAATCGGAGATTTTAATTTAATTTCTTCAACAACAAATTCAATTGCTTTTTGAGCAGCTTTTCTATGACTTGATGATACAAAAACAAACAAACAAATTTCACCTATTTTCACTTCTCCTAAACTATGATAAATATGCATACATGTTAAATCGAATTTTGAAAAAGCTTCTTCTCTGATTTCTTCAAAAACTTTATTCGCCATATCAACATGACTTGTATATTCTATCGAAACCACACTTTTATTATCAATCGTATCTTTTCGTACTTGACCTAAAAAAAGTTGATGGGCTCCAATTGTTGTTTTTGATTGATGTTTACCGATCGATTCACCAATAAATGTGGAAGAAATTGGTCCTTCAATAAAACAGTTTTTTATTTTTTTTAGTTCCATTGTTTTAGATTTAAATTGTTCATCTTATTTTTTAATTTTCTATTTCCAACAACTTATTTATCATCTCTTCAGTAATTCCCCCTTTTAAACTTTTGATATTGGTATATCCAAATTGATCACGAAGTATCTCCAACGCTTTCATGCTCCGAATTCCTGATTTACAAAAAAGTAAAACACTGCCTTCTTTATTTATTTGAGAATAAGATTCTGTCAATTCGCTTAAAGGAATATTTATGATAATATCACTTTCTAATAAAGGCATTTCAAACGGTTCTCTGACATCCACAATTTGATAGTCTCGCAGATTAATATTTTTATAGTCAACTTCATAAATATCATTACTTAAAGAACAAGATCGAATGTATTTTTCAGGAATTAATTTTCTTTCAGACAATAAAACATCGTACAAATTTTCATTGCTTTTAGAAAGATTAAAATAAGTGACTTGATTATTTAAGCTATTGTATATCATTAATTTTCCACTTAATACTTCACCTATTCCTAAAATCATTTTTAACACTTCATTTGATTGGTATAAACCAACAATTCCAGGCAAAACTCCAACTACACCAGAAGAATTACAATCAGCCGTTGATTCATTAGAAGGAAAATCTTTAAATAAACATCTATATGTTGGTCCATTTTCCCAATTAAAAACACTAATCTGTGCTTCAAATTTAAAAATAGAACCATAGATCAAAGGCTTATCGGTTAAAACGCAAGCGTCATTTATTAAAAAACGAGATTCATAATTATCAGTACAATCAACAATTATATCGTATCCTTCAATAATTTCTAATATATTTTCAGTTGTTAAGCGAATAGGATAAGCAATATAGTTCAAAAAAGGATTTACTTTTTTCAATTTCTCGATAGCTACTACCGCTTTATTATTTTTAACATCATCAAAATCAAATAATATTTGCCGATGGAGATTCGAAATTGAAACTTCATCAAAATCGACGACTCCAAGTGTGCCAATACCAGCAGATGCTAGATACCGAAGAGCAGGGCATCCCAATCCACCAGCACCAACAATTAATACTTTTGACAGTTTTAATTTTTCTTGACCAGTTCTGCCAATTGGTTCTAGCAAAATTTGTCTATCATAATATTGTAATTCTTCTTTTGTTAACATTTTATTCAATTTTAACCACCAGCAAAAGGAGGTAATATGGCTATAGTTTGTCCGATATTTACACTTGATAAAATCTCTTTCAATTCATTATTTATTGCAATTTGAAAAGTCATTGATTTTAATTCAGGATATCGAGAAATAATTAAATTTCTTACATTGATATCTTCGCCATTAAAGTCAATTACAATAGATGCTTTAGATATTCCTATTCTTTCAGCAATCATTCCGTAAAACTGAACTTCATATTCCATCTACGATCAATTTTAATTCCACTTTTGTATTAATATTTGTCAATTGTTTTTCAATATTTATCAAATTTAACTCATCTAATTCAATTATTTTAGAATCAACTGAATCTATTAAATCTCTAACTTTTAATTTTTCCGACAGTAAATTACTCAATAACTTATCAATTAGCTCTTTTGAATAAATTCCAATAAGCGGATGAATTTTATTTTTATAAGAAACAATTGTAATTTTTTCATTTTTCGAACTCTGAATAAGTATTTCGATCATTTCATTTGAAACGCAAGGAACGTCACAGCTGATGACGATATTTTTTTCTGTTTCGACATTTGAAAGACCAGTATAGATTCCTGAAAGTGGACCTTTTTCTTTAATTAGATCCTCAAAAACAGGTACATTAAATTGATTGTAAATTGGGTTATTAGCAATAATTATTATAGGGATATCAAGTGATTTAAAAATAGCTATCAAATATTCGATCATTGGCTTTCCATTAAAGAGAACCAATCCTTTATCAGTTCCCATTCTAGAACTTTTTCCTCCTGCTAATATGATTGCAGTTAATTTCATCCCCATTTAATATTACTTACTTTTTCATTTAGAAATTGAATCGTTTCTTGATTTAATTGTGTGAATTGAATAACCAGATTGCGTCCAGTTTCACTTAAAACAGAACCTCCACCGTCTTTTCCTCCAGTTTTTCCTATAACAATCGGATCTTTACATTGCCCATTCATAGAATTAACTAATTCCCACGCTTTTTTGTAAGACATCTTCATCGATTTTGCAGCTTTAGAAATAGAGCCAAATTCATCAATTTTAGTCAATAATTCTATTCGACCTTCCCCCAAGAAAGTACCTTCTTGTGTTAAAATCCAAATTCTACTTTTTACATTAAAATCGATTTCAGAACTCATCGTTGTTTCTTATTATATATATCGGTCAACAAAAAAAACTTCATTAAATCATTCGTATTTCAACCAAATCTCCTTTTTTCCATTCTGTTCTACCTTCTTCAAAAATTACAATGCAATTAGCTGTTACAAAAGAGCTTAACATTGCTGAACTCTGTGCAGGTAATAATTCAACCTTGTCAATTGTTGCTAATCCTTTCATTAAATGAGAAATATCAGCCGATTTTGAATAGTCAACATTAATTGCAACTTTCATTCTTGAAATAAATCCTTTTTCTCTTCCTATCATTTTTTCCAAACAAGGCAATACAAATAAATAAAAAGAAGTCAAAACCGCTGCTGGATTTCCAGGTAACCCAAAAACCATTTTATTATTAATTTCACCAAAGAACAACGGTTTTCCAGGTTTCTGTTTCACTTTGTAAAAAATAGTATTTACTTTTAAATCTTCGAGAACTTTTCCGACAAAGTCATAATCTCCAACAGATATACCGCCTGTAAAAATAACGATATCACTTTCAATAATTACTTTTTCAAAAGTATCTTTGACTTCTTTGTATGTATCTCTTGCAGAAACAGTTCTTGCTTCAAAACCATAATTCTGAAGTCCAGCTAATAACGTATTTGAATTCGATTCGTAAATCATTCCAGCCTCTAATGCATTTCCTAATTTAGTCAATTCATTACCTGTTGTAATAATAGTAATCTTTGGTTTAGCGTAAACAGAAACTTTACTTACTCCAATCATTGATAGATAACCAATAGCTCCAGGATTTAGAACCTTTCCTTTTTCAATTGCAAGATCTCCCATTTTAACCTGTTCACCAATTTTTCTAATATTCGCACCGGCTTTAGGCATTACTAAAATTTTAACTTGACCATCTAATTTCTCTACATCCTCTTGTCTAACAACACACGTTGAATTAGTTGGAATCATCGCACCGGTAAAAATTCGAGATGCTTCACCAGGTTTTAATTGAATTGAATTTGCGTTATCACCCGCTTTAATTTCATTAATTAATGTAAAAACAGCATTTGAATTAGTTGAATTTATTGCATATCCATCCATAGCAGATTGTTCGAATGGAGGGAAAGAAATAGGAGAATAAATATTTTCAGAAACAACAAAGCCTAGAGCTAACTCTGTAGGAAGAACGATAGAGTCCAACTTTTTAGTGCAATTTCTCACTTTACTCAAAGCCTCATTTAAACTTTCCATATTTACTTTGTTTGTATATTGTTTATTCTGATAACAAATTTGAGGTTATCTTCTCTTTTTAAATATGATATATATCATTCTAAAAGATTACTCTTGACATATAATTTAGTGTAAATTTAATCTAATTTTGATGATTATTATTAGATTTTAAATTCATGAAAAATAGTAACACAGATATTCCTTCATGTACAAATTGTGGAAACAAGATTGGAATTCTCTGCAATTTAAGTTTGAAAGAAAAAGGAGAATTGTCTTGCGGAAAACAAGAGAATATTTTCAAAAAAGGTGAAATAATCTTTAAAGAAGGATATAATGCTTATAATTTATTTTGTATTTATAAAGGAAAAGTTAAATTATCTAAGTTGGGAAAAGATGGTAAAGAACAAATTGTTCGTTTAGCAAAAGCTGGCGATATTTTGGGGTATCGCTCTTTATTAAGTAACGAACCTTATCATGGAACAGCAACTGCAATGGAAGAAACAGAGATTTGCATCATTACAAAAGAAATTTTTCAGAAAGTGAATGAAGACAATTATAAATTATCTTTAAATTTAATTCAACTTTTATCTAAAGATCTTAAAAGTGCAGAACAGCATTTAATAGATGTTGCGCAAAAAACAGTAAAAGAAAGAATTTCTGAAGCGTTAATGTTATTAGTCGATTCATTTGGATATTTAGAAGATAGTCAAACAATAAATGTATTGTTGACAAGGTCTGAAATAGCTGATTTAGCAGGTACTACAACTGAAACGACGATTCGAACTTTAGCTCAATTAAGTAATGAAAATATCATTAAACTTGAAGGTAAAAGAATATTAATAATCAATTTTAAAGAGCTTGTAAAAAGCTCCAATACATACGATTAAAATAATGCTTTGTTTTTCAGAGTTGCTCTTTATTAATTGATTTAAATCATATTTATTGCATTTTATTAGAGGTATTTTTACATTAAATCTTAATTAAAATGTTAAAATGAAAGCATCCAATATTTATTTCGATATCAATTATATTCAATCACTTTTTTCGTATGAATTAATTGAGGTTGTAAAAGGAGAAATTTTATTTCGAGAAGGTGAAATAAATAACAATGTGTTTTTCATAAAATCAGGGAAATTAAAAGTTTCAAAAAAGGAAAATGTAATTGGATTTACAAGAGAAAATGAGTTTATTGGAATAACATCCTGTCTTTGCGAAGGAAATTATTTTTATTTCACTTCTTGTGCTTGCGAAAATTCGATCTTATTAAAAATAGATAAAACCAACTTTAAAAAAGCCCTTACTGATAATCCAGAATTTGGAAAAATAATGATCGAAATTCTATGTAGAAGAATTAAAATTACAGATAATAAAACTAAAAGTTATGCAACGCACAATACTGAAGAAAGGATACTAAACGAACTGATAAATAATGCTGTTTTCGAATGTGATACTCAAAACACAAATCTTTCAATAGCCGAATTAAGTGAGTTGACAGGAGTTTCAACTGTTAAAGTTTCAACTGTTTTACAAGGGTTGTCTGCAAATAATATTATCAAAATAATAGATCAAAGAATATCAATTGTTGATTTAGAGACTTTAAAATTATTAATCGACTAAAAACTTAACTAATAATAAGTGTCTGTAAGAAAATAATCAGTCAAAATGGGTAGTTTATTTACTGACAGATCCTAAGTATTACAATCATGTTTTTATCTAATTAAGTATGATTTACATCATATTTAAAAAAGTCTGATTTTTATAATTTCACATAAAAATATTTTTTCATGAATAATGCAGCTCCACATACCTTTCACATTCCTGTAATGGGTCTAGGTTACACGATTGATTCACCTATAAAAATTTCACATTTTGGAATTTCATCTGTTCTATCAATTGGAGATGATCTTTTAATTGAAAAAATTCGCAAACATTATTGTGAAGTATATGATTTTGAGTATATAGAAATTAAAATAAATGAAGAAAATCATAGAGCTGATCGTATTACTTCTTACTTAAATTTATCAAAAAAAATAATTGAAATTAAATTTAACGAATTAAAAAATCAATCGTTTGAAGAGGGGACAGATTTGACGAAATATTTTGAAATGTTAAGTCCCGATTCTATACTAAATTCTGACTACAAAAAGATGATGGAAGAAAAGAATCTTTTAATTCAAGCGATTCTTCAACAAGAATTAAAAGATAAAATGATTTGTGGAGATATTGATGTAAACATCATGTCAAAAGTTGATAATCCTACATTTTCGAAAGATAAAACGCAACTTCCAATTGAATTTAATGATGCAATGGCAGCACTTAGAGGGTATGCTTTAAGTGATGTTGATTCAAATATTGTCATTTCTGCTGGTTTAAATCCTCGTTTGTTTGCTTATTTTGAATCTTTTCCTGATTTTCTACCAGACGAAAATGGAGAAATAAAAAAGAAAGTAATCTTAAAAGTTAGTGATTATCGATCTGCTTTAATACAAGGGAAATTTCTTGCTAAAAAAGGTGTTTGGACGTCCGAATTTAGAATTGAATCTGGTTTAAATTGTGGTGGTCACGCTTTCGCAACACAAGGAGATTTATTAGGGCCAATTTTAGATAAATTTAAAGAAAGTAGAGAAGAATTAATTCAAGAAATTTTCGCTACTTATCAAGAAGCTCAAAAAGAAAGGAATAAATTTATTCCCCAAAAGCCTTATCCAATGAAATTTTCAGCTCAAGGTGGAGTAGGGAATTGTGAGGAACACAAAATGTTATTAAATACTTTTAACATAGACAGTGTAGGGTGGGGGACTCCATTTTTATTAGTCCCAGATGCGGTAAGTATTGATCGATCAACAACCAAACTTTTAGAAGAATGTAATGAAGAAGACTTATATACAAGCGCTATCTCTCCTCTCGGAGTACCTTTCAATACGGTTAAAGGAACAACTATTGAGAAAACAATGAAAGAATTATTAGATAAAAACAGACCAGGAAGTTCTTGTCCGAAAAAGTTTTTATCTTTCAATACCGAGTTTACTGAAAAGCCAATTTGTATTGCTTCAAGACAGTATGTTCATTTAAAAATACAAAGTCTCGACAATTCTGACTTACCTAAAAAGGAATTAGAAAAACAAAAAAGAGAAGTTTTAGAAAAAACATGTCTTTGTAGTGGACTTGGAACATCCGCATTAATCGACAAAGAAATTGATACAAAAGTTGAAGGAGAAGGAATAGCTGTTTGCCCAGGTCCAAATATTGCTTATTTTTCAAGAACTTTTTCGTTAAAAGAAATGGTTGACCATATTTATGGAAAAATAAACATTCTGAATAATAAAAAGCGCCCACACATGTTTATGAAAGAATTAAACATGTATATTGAACATTTCAAAAAAGAAGTTGCTTCTAACTTTGATCCTTTGAATAAAAAACAAATGAATAAATTAAAAGAATTCAAATCAAATTTAGAAGAAGGAATAAGTTATTACAAAACGTTATTTGCAAACTGGAAAACAAATGCATTCGAAAATTCGAAAGAGTTGTTAGAAGAATTAAACAGGCAAAGTTTACTTTTAAAAGCGATAGATTTTGAAGTTGCGACAGTATAGAAAAACTAAAGAAGTAAAACAAAAAAGAGGATGATTCAAGCAATATTGGAACATCCTCTTTTTTGTTAACCCAAACTTAAAACTTTTCGACACTCAGTGTAAAAACTTTGTGAAAATCTGTGGTTAAAAAATCAAAAAGCGTTTACTCTACTACTCCTTACCATTTTTAATAATTTCCAATCTTTTGGGATCTAAAATGTGTAAGGCTTTTCCGTCAATTTTTATTACCCCTTCCTTATTTAAATCAGCTAAAACTCTTACTACAGTTTCATATCTTGTACCTGCTTGATTCGCAATATCTTTTCTAGAAAGGGTGAAACTAAGCTTTGTATCACTTTCTTTTTCGAGACCAAACACGTTGTAAATATTGAATAAAACAGAAGCTATCACATTACGTATAGGTAAATTGGTAGCTAATCTTTCTGATTCTCTTAATTCTTCAGCGAAGAACATCATCATGTAATAAGCAAAATCTGGATTTGCTTTCATCACATGATTAAAAATTTCAAGTGGAATAAAAGTTAGATCTGATTTTTCAAGAGTAATGGCAGAAACCGAATATTTCCAATCACCACCAAAACCTCTATGCCCGAGGATGTCTGAAGTAGAAATTAGTCTAATGATTCTTTCTGAACCATCGTTGTTATTGATGATAACTTTTACTTTTCCCTCTTCAATTATGTAGAGACCAATAGCATCGTCACCAACTTTGAAAATGTAATCTCCTGCATTAAAAATTTGTTTTTCACTGTGAAATTTAACATATTCGCACCATTCAGTTGTACAATGTTTTTTTATTACATCATTCATAAATACACTTTTAAAATTAACCTCCAATTGAAATCATTGTTCGATTTTTCATTTTTGTAAAATCTAACGTGTCAAAAGATGTATTTCCTCCTCTTTCTTTTTCTTTGCCTTTTATATTTTCAAGTATCATATTTTGAATCTCTTCTCCGTTTCTAACCGCAGATAATAAATCCATTTCAGACTGTGAGAAAAGACAATTTTTAATTTTTCCATCAGCTGTTAAACGAATACGATTACACGTATCACAAAATGGATTTGTAACTGAACTGATAATTCCAAAAGAACCTAATCCTCCTTTTATTTTAAAATTTCTAGTCGTATCGTTTGGTCCATCTTTTAGTTTTTCAACTTGATCTTTTCCAAAATACAAATCCACTTTTGTTAATATTTCTTTGAATGAAATTTTCTTTTCAAAGTTCCAATTATTTCCGTCAAAAGGCATGAATTCAATGAAACGAATTTGAATATTTTCATTCACTGTCCATTTTACAAAATCAATTATTTCATCATCATTTGTACCTTTAATTAAAACGATATTAATTTTAATCTTAAAATCATTTTTGATTAATAAATCGATGTTTTCTTTAATTTTAGTAAAATAACCTCGTCGAGAAATAGCATTGAATCTCTCTTCTTTTAATGAATCTAAACTTACATTGATAGATTTAATTCCAGCTTCTTTTAAATCGTCAATATATTTATCTATAAGAACCGCATTTGTTGTTAACCCTAATTCAATAGGAAGTTCTCCAAGTTGTTTAATAATATTTGAAAAATCTTTTCTAATTGTTGGTTCACCGCCTGTCAAACGTATTTTCTTCACTCCTAAGTCTACAAACTTTTTAGCAATAAAGATCAGTTCTTCAGTTGTCATGAATTCTGCTTTATCACGCAGTTGAATTCCGTCTTCAGGCATACAATAGAAGCAACGTAAATTACAACGTTCAGTCAATGAAATCCGAAGATAATCATGTACTCTTCCAAAAGTATCGACTATAGTTTGAGGCTTATTCATGGATAATTGAAAAATCTTCGTTTGTTAATAAATGCTGAGACAATGGAAACAACGTTTCGTCTTCTCTAAATATATGTAAACGCAACAATTCAGATAATTCTCGCCCTGTATTGTACGCAAGGTCAAATGTAAGAATTTTTGATTCAGCATCTCTTAATCTGATACCTAATCCTAATAAATTAAAAACAAGAGAACCTAATTGGATAAATTTAACATGATCATCCTCCATTAAATCAACAGCAGTACTGGGATTATCACCATTTCCGTGTTCACCAGATTCAATCAAACGGTCGTGAAGTAATCTAAAATAATGTCTTTCTTCTTTCCTGTTATGAGGTAAAATATGATTATCAAAATAAACAAAAAAGTCATTAAAAGCGTTGTTTATCTCATCATCAAAAACATAAGAATCCGTTTTAAATTTTAAAAGAGCTGCATCAAACTCATTTGTCTTAATTATTACTTCTTTATGTTCATCCATTAATGCTTGAATAAAAGGATCCATTGCATCATAATCAGCACCAATTGCTCTCACTTTATCGTACGCATCAGGTGGATCCATTGCTGAATATTCTTCTGACATTTCTTCAGACTCATCCGATTTACTTGCGTTTCTTAATATTGGATCTTCTTCTTTTTTCTTGTTTCTTGTTTCCTTCTTCTCCAACACCTCCCGTATCAACCGCAAATTATCAGCCACTGTTAAACGCCTGAAAACAGATGGCTCCTGAGTAAGGCAGCCAATGCCTGCTTTTGCCCTTTCATGTACAGGGAAATTTGTAATTTCTTTTTCAAATAAATTTATTTTTCCCTGCTCAGGCTTTACAAGGCCTACAACCATATCAAATGAAGTGGTCTTGCCAGCTCCATT
>OBEQ012331491.1_pt1 | contig 40831 bp, 24 predicted proteins | sample 1670901 | NCBI WGS metagenome assembly OBEQ01 (sample SAMEA104232315, study PRJEB22302) | groundwater metagenome | biome: forest; feature: aquifer; material: groundwater | place: USA | collected 2011-08-07 | depth 5.4 m
GCAAATCCAATGAGTTCACTGTCGTCTGATTTAAACCGCCCAATAAAAGCTGATCTTTCTTCCTCTGTCATGCGGGGGTGTTGAAATAGGCTGCGTTGAACCAAGGCATTGTCAGCGAGTTTATGCCTTAGCGTATCAAGATATTTATAGGAGGGCAGATAGACTAAATATTTGCCTTTTTTAATTGACGTTGTGGTGTCGATCATATCAATCACATCTTCAATGCTTGAGTCTCGAAATGAGTAAGTGGTGTTAATATGATTACCAATAACAACTTTTAGATTCCTTGTATTAAACGGATAGGGCAATGAGGAAACGACACAATTCTCCTTTAATCCTAAAACCTCCTTAAAATAATGCGAAGGCTTTAGAGTGGCCGAGAAAAATATGGCGCTATCGATATTGCTCAGCGTTGAGTTTAATTGCGGTGCAGCATTGAGACAAAGCAGCGAAATTTCGCTGACATTAGACATCGTGTCAGACTCCCTATGAGAAAATGCCTTGGAAGCTATTGTGGAAGAGTTCTCTTGAAATAAACTCTTTTGCAATGTGCTTTTTTGCAAAGTACTTTGTTGAGACACTTTTTGGGAAATATGACGATCTCGTTTACTTTCACTAAATAAAATAATCGCATAATTATCTGCCAAGAATTCGCTGATTCTCAGAAAATGATGGACTTTAAACAATAGGTCCTTCAGTTCATCTTCAACATGGGGTTGGCTATCTTCCTCAAAAAAACGCTCAACGTCGTGGCAAAAATCCAGAAGTGCAAAAAGAAATTTTTCCGGAATCTCCTTCAGCCGGCGGGCCTCTTGCGCTGCTTGTGGATTTTCAACAGTAGGCTGTTTTAAAACAGTGTAGCTACTTTGACTTAGTTCAAGAAATTGTTTGTTAATCCGCTTCAGGCTTTTAGCGATGGCAAGTGAATAGGGCTGCATGGTTTTGGCGAGAGCTTTTACTTCGCTGCGACATAGATTGGTCGAGTACATGCTGAGCGAGCGATCTACCAGATTATGACATTCATCGACCAATAGGGTGGTATTGCGAGGTTGCCGGTCAAAGAGGTTTTGCAAATTGACTCTCGGGTCGAAAATATAATTGTAGTCGCAAATAATGATATCCATCCAGGGGGCGATATCCAGCATAAATTCGAAAGGACACAATTGATAGTGTTCACAGATTTCTTCTATCTTCTGCTGATCTAAAATATCGTGGTTAAATATTTCCTGGCGTGCGGCAGCTAATTTATCATAGTAGCCAATTTTATAACTGCACTGTTTTGTAATAGGCAGGTTTGTAATAGGCACGTTTGAATCAGATGACGATTCATTTTTATCAGCACATGCGAAAAAGCAGATTTTCTCTCTTGCAGTTATGAACAGAGTTTTTGCCTGCAGATTTTTTGTCCTTAATTGTCTTAGTGTATCTGCTGCCATTTGTTTGCCAGAGTTCTTGGCGGTGCAATAGATGATACGCTGGGTTTTATTTTCTGCCATGGCTTTTATGGCTGGGAATAGGGTGCTGATTGTTTTGCCAATTCCGGTGGGTGCCTGGGCGATAAATTGTTGTTGCGTGCTAATACATTTATACGTGTTGACAGCTAATTCACGCTGTCCTGCGCGATAGTTTACAAAAGGAAATTCGAGGGCATCAATACTCTGATTTCGTTGCTGGTTGGAAGTTAATACTTTTTCAAGCCAGCCAAGATAATAATTCGTCGCGGAGTGATAAAAAATCTGTAGTTCAGCTAAATCGATTTTTTGTTTGAAGGTATAGGTCTTTGCTGTTTTTAAGTTGAAATAAGTCAGATGCATGGAGCAGTCGTTTATTTCATTCTGCTGGCAATAAATGTAGCTGTATATTTTTAGCTGGGCAAAGTGGAAGTTACGCTGTTCCTCGCTCAGCTCTGCTTGAAAAAGATAAGTGGATTTTATCTCTTCTAAAATGGGCAAATGGCTTGATTTGTCGATGCCATCCATTCGACCTTTAATACAGAGAGTCAACGTTGGTGTTATTAATACGTCCTCTACAGTGACTTCCTTGCGGTAACCAGGGCCTCGACTTGCTTGAACTTTTTGATGCGCCTGAATTCCTTCCAGGGCAGAGGGTGTCTTGCGACGAGACCGTGTTAGGTCTCCGCTGCGACAGCAAAACTCGATGAGTTCGTGGACAGAAATTGAAAAGTGATCCAATGTAAAAAATAATCCCCGTTAGTACCAGAGCAAGTATACTAATCTTTTCTGCCTGGACTGAATAGCGAGAGCATGAGTGGCTTACTCACCTACTAAAAAGCTGAATTATTATGCATTGATTAGGTAACCGAATCATTCCTGAACAAAAATTAGAATCATTAATTGGACAAATTATAATTGGTCAAACTATGAAAGTAAGTGGAAGTTTAATTGCCAAATTAAGCAGTGCACCGCAAGCGATCGGAAAAATCGAAGCACTGGGATATAACGCTGCCTTTAGTGCGGAGATTAACGGTGATCCTTTTTTGCCATTATTACTTGCGGCGGAACACAGTAAAAATATTGATCTGATGACGGCTATCAGTGTGGCTTTCGCCAGAAACCCCATGACCATGGCGAACCTGGCACACGATCTCAATAACTATTCTCAAGGCCGTTTTATTTTGGGCATGGGATCGCAAATCCAAGCGCACATCGAGAAACGTTTTAGTATGCCTTGGTCCAAGCCAGCGGCAAGGATGAAAGAGTTCGTGCAAGCGATGCGAGCAATTTGGGCGTCTTGGTATGAGGGCGAACGACTCAACTTCCGTGGCGAGTTCTACCGCCACACATTGATGACACCGATATTTGTTCCCAGCGAGCGCGACTATGGCGCACCTCGAGTTCATATCGCTGGCGTTGGGCCACTCATGACCGAGGTGGCGGGAGAAGTTGCCGATGGAATGATTGCGCACGGTTTTACTACGGCAAAATATTTACGTGAAGTTTCGTTGCCAGCGATTGCGAAAGGATTAGCAATTTCGGGCAGAGCACGTAGTGATTTTGTTATCTCGTGTCCGGTAATGATTGTCTCTGGAGATGAGGAGCAAAAATTTATAGCGAATCGAGAAGTGATAAAACAACAGCTAGCATTTTATGCGTCAACACCGGCGTATCGAAGTGTGCTTGAGGTCCACGGTTGGGGCGATTTGCAACCGATACTTAATGGTCTCTCTAAAGAAGGGAAGTGGCATGAGATGGGCGAGTACATCACCGATGAGATTCTGTCGACTTTTGCGATTGTGGCGGAGCCTAAGGATATCCCAGTACAACTTAAGGAGCGCTACGGAGATTTAATCGACGTCTGGATGTGTACTTACGCAATGGACACTGATGATGAGCAGGCAAAATTTATCGGGGAAATTCAAGCGCAAGTAGTTTGATCTTTTAAACTCTTTTTATATGTTCGCAATATGCAATTTTTTGCACTTGCCTTTACCTGATCGCTGCTTTCCTTGGCGCATTTTCTAAGGTGCTGTTTTGAAGCGCCAAAAGGGGAAGTAAGAACCAACTAATTAAATTATCAATGCTCCGGAATATTCGCAGGAAATATTTCCGAATATATATAGAGCAGCAAACTCGCTTTATGCAGGGCGATTTGTGACATAAAAGAAATATTTTTTGCAGTTAATTTTTAGTTGTTTACACAGTATATTTATTGCGCTGCTCAGAGGTATGTCCTATATTGAGCCTCCCCAATAGCTCCCCAATAGGTGCGGGCCAGGAGACACGTTAGTGGAACTCAAATATTCTGTGAAAGTGCCTAAAGCGACTCTCTGTTTCCTTACCATTCTTATGTTGGTCTGGTGGCTGTGGGGTGATTACTCTCCGGCGACTATTCCTCACCATCTTGTGGTACCAATGAACATTGCTCCAGATAATATCGACCCGCAAAATACGGGAGAGGTAAATTCAAATATATCTATTCCTGGCAATGAGACGCTAAATAAATCCGCAATAGAGATACAACAAAATTTTAGCCCGCGCGCCACCGAGTCAAAATCAAATTCAGCAGCTGACAAAGCAGTGGCCGCATAGGATTAACCGCAGTACCCAGTCATTTTTTCAATCCAGTTTAAATTAGTTATCTTCACTTCTAATTACCCACTATCATTTTTCTTACGGTAAACTATGGTAATAGTTGAACTTCGAAAGGTTGATTATGGAAGAACAGAATGATGTCAATGTAATACAGAAGGACGCCATTGGATTTATCGGCTTGGGTCTCATGGGAACACCCATGGCAACGCGACTCATCGCTGCAGGATTCAGTGTCAATGTATGGAATCGTTCAATTGAAAAAGCAAAATTGCTGGCGGCGAAAGGCGCTATTTTTTGCCAGAACATCCGACAACTTGTCGAGGCTTCGCAGATTATCTGTTTGTGCCTGACCGATACTGCCGCAGTCGAAGAAGTGGTATTTGGCGAAGGCGGTATTGCGCAGTACGCACGAAAGGAGCAAATTATTGTCGATTTCTCCAGTATCAATCCAGAATCCACCAGCGAATTTGCGCGTCGATTAAATAAAGCTTGCGGCACCAAATGGGTCGATAGCCCGGTATCGGGCGGAGTGCCTGGAGCTGAAAGTGGCATGCTTGCGATTATGGCGGGCGGAGAAAATTCAGATCTTGAACGGCTGCGTCCTGTTTTAAAACACCTCTCACAACGAGTTACCCATATGGGAGCTGTCGGCAGTGGCCAGATCACAAAAATATGTAATCAGATGATTGTGGGATGCAATGCGCTAGTGATTGCGGAGATGATGTCTTTTGCGCAAAAATCAGGAGTGGCCATCGAGCAAATTCCGCAGGCATTAAAAGGCGGTTTCGCGGATTCCTTGCCCTTCCAGCTGTTAGCGCCGCGCATGGCTACGCAGTCTTATGAGCCGCCTATCTGGTACGTCAAAACACTGTTAAAAGATTTGCGCATGGCGGAAAAAGCCACGGCGCAGGTCGATGCATTATCCCCGATGATCAGCTTAGCAGCCGAATTAATGGAACGGCATGGGGCGAACGGCTTTTTGCATGCTGACCCATCGAGCCTATTCGAATATTACGCTCATGATAATCAAAAACCGCGGTGAAGAGGATTTAGAGTGCTGCGTTTTTCCGTCAACATCAGTTTACTATTTAAAGAAGTTCCTCTGCTTGAACGCATATCCGCTGCGCGGTTAGCTGGCTTTGAGGCGGTGGAGATTCAATTTCCTTATGCGGAGACGATCGATAATCTTTTACGCGCCCAACAAGAAAACCAGCTGCCTATCGTGCTGATCAATGTTCCTGCCGGAGATCTGATGAGTGGCGGCAGGGGCTTGGCCTGTGTGTTAGGGAAAGAAGCTGAGTTTAGACAAGCGCTTGCCGAGTGTAAAAAATATGCGTCTCAGTTGCAGATACCGGTAGTCAATGTGTTAGCGGGGCGAGCTGCAATCACCGACGAAGAAATTGCATGGAGGGTGTTAGAAAATAATCTGCGTATCGCCGCGACTGAACTGGGGGACGAGGGGATAACAGTTGTTGTTGAAGCTATTAACAACATAGACATGGCCAATTTTTTGTTGAGCACTGATGAGCAAATGCTGGAACTCATCGATCGCCTCAGTTTTCCCAACCTAGCTATGCAGTATGATATTTATCATATGACCATGATGGGCAGCAACCCGGTCTCTTTTTTAAAAGCGCATATGGCAAGAGTCGGTCATATTCAGTTTGCGGATGTTCCGGGGAGGGGACAACCAGGTACGGGCGGTATTGATTTCCAGTCTATTTTCCAATTAATTTCTGAGTCTCAATATAGTGGCTGGGTTGGTGCGGAATACAATCCGGTTGATTCAAAGGAATCACATTTATCTTGGTTCAAACATTATTCGACTATGGTTGGAAATTGATTGGTTGAAAATTAATTGGTCGGAAATTAATTCTAAACTTCATGGCGAGAATTTTTTCCTTACCCTTTCCGGTGATGCAGGCAAGTGTGCAGACAACGTCTATAATATTCGTGTAACCTTCTGTTTTGTTGGAAGAATGTTGCTGATATACTGCTCAAAACTGTTGTGTGTAGTCATTTTGTGGTGAGTGGATATCAGAGGCAGATATTTCTGTGCAAATGTTCAGCGGTAGTGCAAAGTGTCATTCGGGACTCTGCTTCCGCGATTAGGATGGACAATGAGTAAAACGTAACGATCAAATGAGCAGAATATTGTTTGAAATTGTGCCAGTGAGAGTTGTTTCAACTAACAATGGCTAAGATTGGAGCAGCATCTGGACCTTCGACGTAGATAATAACAACATAGGTTTCAGGCAAGGGTAGATAAATAAGTGAAGGAATTATCCTCATTACAGTATTGCTTAATCGGTATGACAGCATTCTTGATTTTTTTTGTCTGCTTATTTCCCGCAAAGGTAGCCTATAATGCAGCTCAGCGAGTCGGACTCGTGCTACCGCCGATGATAAAGATTTCCGAGATCGATGGCTCTGTATGGAATGGCACGGTCAAAGTTGATGTCGCGGGGCTGAAAAGTAATGTGCTCAATTGGGATTTACTGTTTTCGCGATTACTTATGGGGGGTTTTGGCGTTAAGATCAAAGCTGAAAGCACGGATTACAGTATTGATGGTTCTCTCTCGATATTTTTACCGTTGCCAGAAAAATCATTTTTTCCGCTTAATGCTGAACTTGAAATAGATGGTTATGTCTCAGGTAAAATCATTGCTGCGGTTGCACCCCAATTTAATGCCTTCGTTGAAGGTAAAGTTGATCTGGACAATATATTAATTGCTCTGACATCTACCGGAGTAGATGGTGCAGAGGGCCACATTAGTTGGCCGGGCGGAGAGGCTAAAGCGAATGTTATGGGGCAAGCCATGGCTGTTCAATTACCTGCCTTGGAAGGGGAGTTGCAAAAAAATGGCGAGAAAGCCAAATTTGAGTTAGTTAAAAGTGAAGATAAAAAACCACTTGCTGAAGCGTCTGTCGATGCAGAGGGTTGGGGTGCTGTCAGAGTCAGACAGCGACTGCTCGATTATTTTGTCCCTTCTCAAGGTAAAGACGAAAACAGTTTTGCTATAGAATATGAACAGAAACTATTTTAATAAAAGACAGTTTAAATAAGAGGCAACTTGATGGCCATCATAGCTAACAGCAATGCCAATGTGAATGCAGCCCAACAATTGCTAAATAATTATGGGCCTGTTTGGGCAATTTTGGTGTTAGTGGTTGGATTAGCTTATCTGGTCGCTGGTAATACCTGGAAAGTGATCGAGATAATGGTTGCCCCAGATGCTTCTGCCCTGTACGCGCAAAATTCTGCTCGACCCTTTAACGGACTTACACAAAATAGATCTGAAAATCAGAACTCCGCCTCATCAAGTACTTATACCATCGTCAACCAGAATTTATTCGGCAGAGTCGAATTAGTCACCGCAAAAGAAAAGTCTGCAGCCAAATTATCCGCGCCAGCAGAAGATAAACAATTCACGGAGACTCGCTTGCCTTTGACGCTTGAAGGCGTTTTTCTCAATGAGAATCCCGATTATTCCAGATCATTCATCTCAGAAAAAAGAGGCGGAACCAAGGTTGCCGAATCATATGCTATAGGCGATGACGTGCCGGGCAATGCAGTCGTTTCTGCTATCTATAAAGCTCATGTCGTGTTGCAGCGCGGCGCAAGTTACGAAACCCTTCGATTTCCCCAAAAAGATCAGATGGGCAAAAGTGGCCCGCTTGCGAATGCGTATGGAGAAGCTTTAGGTTTAGATAGAATTAATTTAAATAATAATGATGGCAATGCTGGTGGGGTCGGTGGTGACAACGCCGGTGGTATGTTACCTCGAGGCGCTCAGGCGAGCGCAGCCCTATCAAGACCTCGTCCTATACCCAGTAACATTCCCTCACCCATCCAACTGCCCGAAGGTGTCACGATGGAGCAAGTGATGAGTGGGCAAATGCCCGATGATCCTGCGATGCTAGAAACCATGGCTAAAACTGCGATGGAACAGTTTGGCATGAAACTCGAAGGTGATTCTGTCAAAATCAGTGCTCAGGCCGCTCAGTTGGGGAGTGTTTTGGGATTACAAGAAAATGATGAAATCCTTGATGTGGACGGCCACTCACCCGCTGAAATTATGAATGATCCACAGCTGCTGATGGAGCTCTACAAGCAAAAAGAAAATGTAAAAGTAAGAATTAAAAGTGGCGATACTGAGAAAAAAATCAGCGTACCGAAATGGTAACTTCCAGTGTTGTACAACATCGAATAACAGGTATTGACAAGGAAAAATAATGAACATTGTAGCAAGACTCCTGGCGGTGTTTTTACTTACGCTGAATATCAGTGTTTTGGCGGAAGATGTTAAAGAAAAGGAAAAAGAGAACGGACCTTGGACGGTTAATTTAGAAGAAGTTGATATCGGCGTATTCGTGGCGCAAATGGCCGATATTATGGGACAGACAGTGGTGATCAGTCCAAAGGTGCGGGGTAAAGTCACCGTGGTTTCCAAAACCCCGCTGGGTAAAAAGGCGATCAAAGAATTATTTCTCTCAGTGTTGAACGTGCATGGATTCACTGCTGTTGAATCTGAGGGATTAGTTAAGGTCATTCCATTGACCTCGGCCAAAGGCGATAACATACCGCTCGATAAAAAAGGCACTCTTACTGGCGAAGTATTTGTCACTCGCGTTATTCCCGTGCAAAACGCTCCCGCCGCGGAACTTGTTAAAATCTTGCGCCCGATGGTTTCCAAAGAAGCCCACCTGGCTGCGGTCGCTACGGTAAATGCCATTATCGTTGCCGACACTGCTTACAATATAAAACGCTTGGAAGAAGTGGTTGAACGAATTGAAATTGCCGAAGAGGAGACACTCAAAGTTGTGCAACTCGAGTTTGCCTGGACTGAAGATGTGGTGGAAGTTATCACGCAGCTGATGTTGCCCAAAGACCAAAAAGCCAATCCCCCATTTCAGGTTGTGGCGGACAAACGCAATAATCGCGTCGTTTTCAAAGGCGAACCCCATTACTGGGAAGAAGTTGAAGGCTTAATTACCAAGCTGGATCGTCAATCTGACAACAATACTTCAGCAAAAGTGGTTTACCTGAGCCATGCCGTGGCTACCGAAGTTGCTGAGATTTTAAATAATATTGTGATGAATAAAAACGATCCCAAAGCTAAAGAAACGAATAGCGAGATAAAAATCTCAGCGGATGAATCGCTCAATGCCGTGGTCGTTCGAGCAGCCCCTTCAGTGATGGAAGAAATTAAAGACGTTATAAAGAAACTTGATATTCCTCGCTCGCAGGTGTTGATTGAAGCAGCTATCGTGGAAATCTCTACCCAAGAGGGACAAGCAGTGGGTGTTCAAGTCGCCTCCGCTGATACCTCAAAAAATGGCAAGAGCACCGTGCCACTGATGGGCACTAATCTTGGCGCAGGAAATATTTTAAGCCTCAACCAAATTGCTGCCATGATAAAAACGGATGAAGGTGCGCTTGGCCCAGGGATAACTCTCGGCGCTGGTAAAACCACCGAAGATGGCGCGTTGCGGTATGGGTTGCTGTTGCAAGCATTACAGAGTTCTGCGAATTCCAACCTACTTTCAACACCAAGCATTCTTACGCTCGATAACCAAGAGGCTGAAATTGTTGTCGGTCAGAACGTTCCCTTTCGTACCGGCTCAACCGCGACCGGCACGGATGGCACGGCTAATCCTTTCACCACAATTAAACGAGAAGATATAGGTGTGACCTTAAAGGTTAAACCCAGAATTAATGAAGGTGACGTGGTACGCCTTGAAGTCGAACAGACAACTGAGTCGATCAACAAAGAAGTGAGTATTGGTAGCTCAGGTTCAGCGGATATCGTTACCAATAAACGTTCCATTAAAACGGTCATCACAGCCGGCAACGGTGAAATTGTCGTACTTGGCGGTTTAATTAGCGATGACATAGTGATTTCCGATAGTAAAGTACCTCTGCTCGGTGACATACCATTCCTCGGCGCTTTATTTCGCAGTACGAGTAAGGAAAACGTGAAACGAAATCTCATGGTGTTCCTGAGACCGAGTATCGTTAAAGAAGAAAGCAAAAAGCAGGAGCTGGCAGATTCCCGTTACGCGCTGTTGCGTCAGTTGATTAAAGATGATGGTAAAGAGAAAGACTCAGAAGAAGCTCCATCCATAGATCGTATCTTTAAAGGTGAAAATCAGTAGACTTTGAATAGCTAATTCATCATTCCCGCCTTCGAGGGTGTCGTAAAAGCAATTTAAAAACTCCCTCTCCCTTTGGGAGAGGGAGTTTTACGACACCCTCCTTCGCAGGAATGGCAATCTAGTGATAAGGTTTAATTAATCATCGCAGATTTTATTTTGTTATACGCTCTAAATATATTGCAGTGCTTTGGTGGGGTAGTCGGTGATTACGCTGTCGACACCCAACGAAGCCAGATAAAGCCATTCCTCTGCGCGATTCACCGTCCAAGGTGAGACGTGCAGCCCCCTCTGATGAGCTTTTTCAACTAGCCTGCGTGTAACCATCTTATAATTGGGACACAAAAATTGGCACTTTAAACTTTCTGCAATCGCCAGTGGATTGGGAAATCGATATTCCGCAACATAACCGCGTTTTAAATGAGGGGCGTTGTTTTTAAACCAAAACAATACATTCGGATCTAATGAAGTGACCACAGAATTTTCGTGCCGCTTGAATTGATCGACGAGTTCCAGCAACCTTCGACCGATATGCGGAATTGAATCTTTATTTCCAGGCTTCACTTCCAGCTGTATTGTTACATCGGGCCCTACTAATTCGAAGACTGATTTCAATGTAGGGATAGGGGCGGGTTTATCCCACCAAATTGTACCGATTCGAGTATCATGTTTTATCAACTCGTCGCTGGGTATAGCGGCAATTGTTCCCTTTTGATGAGTCGCTCTGTTCAATGTGGCGTCGTGGAAGACGACCAGTTCCCTATCTCCAGTAAGTCGAATATCTAGTTCGAAATCGCGGATGCCGTTATTCAATGCGTATAAAAATCCTTCTAAAGTGTTTTCTGGTGCTTCGCCTCTTGCACCTCGGTGACCGACAATAAACATGGATAGATTCCCCAAACTTAAAAATATGTAGTTGGTGAGTGTTCTTCTGAGTAGTATACCAATCAATGTGGAATTTGTTCCCTATATTCGACCAACAACCTAGATTCCGCAGTTGAAACCTACTACAAACGTTTAATACACTGAATCTGCAAAAATTTTTCTTCTTTTTTAAACTCACCGTGCGAATGACCACGCCATCGTCTAAAAAAGAAGAAATATTTCCGCATCTTCAGCGTCTTAAACGTTCTCGCTACGGTTTCAACTGCGGAATCTAGGTTCAACCGCACAGATTTATAATTAAGCGCAAGTGGTTCACGACTTAATATAGCGAATCTAGGATTATTTTAATTAACTTCTGCTATCTGCTTGCTGAATCAATGGTCTATGTTTATCCTTCAGTTAGTGGTCAAGAAAAGAATTCCGGCTTTAATTGTAGCGGTAGATTTATATAGCGATAAGTTTGGATTTTATTAAGCTTTTATTAAGTTGCAGATAAATACACTTCTAGACGTAAAGAGAAAACTTAACGCAACCTAATACCAACAGCTAATACCAACGGACTTTAAATAATTCGTGAGTTTAAAAAAACTTTCGAAAATAAGACTTTCGAAAACAAGACTTTCGAACTAAGAGCATGAGGATGGATTCAATGGGGAATAAGTTACCCATCTACATATTTGTAACAGCCTGCTGTTTATATGTGGGTAACCTCTACGCAAAAGTTTCTCCAGAAGAGGCGAAGCGGTTAGGTCAAGATTTAACGCCTATGGGAGCGGAGAAGGCTGGTAATGCTGACGGATCAATTCCCCCCTATACCGGTGAAATTCTTGGGACTCCCAAGTGGGTCGATTATCCAGGAACTGGCCATCACTATCCTGATCCCTATAAAGACGACAAAGTTCTGTTTTGGATTACAGCAGAAAATGTAGCTCAGTATAAGGATAAATTATCAGAGGGTACGCTGAAGCTATTCGAGCGATATCCCGAATCGTTCAAAATGCCTATCTATAAAAGCCGTCGTGATACACGCTATGATGACTTCACCCACGAGCAAATACGCATTAATGCGGTCAATGCTGTTTTGGCGAATAATAATAATGGTGTAAACGGTACTTTCGGTGGAACACCTTTCCCCATTCCTCAGAACGTACATGAAGTGTTGTGGAACCATCTATTTCACCAGATTTGGTGGTCCTATACCGGAACATATTCCCAGGCTGCGGTTTACGATAGTGGAAAAAGTGCGTTCAAGAAATACACGGTGTTTTTTCGGGTGACTATGTACGATCGAGAATCTGGTCGTGCGGCATTTGATAATCTAGCTGCCTATTTTGTCATGAATACACTCGAACCCGCGCGCCAAAAGGGCGAACTCATATTAGTTCATGAGTATTCCGATCAGATGCGAGATCCTCGCGCGGCTTGGGTGTATATACCAGGTACAAGGCGCGTAAGGCGTGCCCCTACAGTTGGCTATGATAATCCAAGTGGAACCGGCGGGCTTCGTACTGACGATGATGGGCAGGGCTACAACGGCGCATCTGACCGGTATGACTGGCGCCTCGTCGGTAAAAAAGAGATGTATATTCCCTACAACAATTATGCTTGGGGAAATCCTAAGTTGAAGTACAACGAATTACTAACACCGCACCACCCACCACCAGAGATGACGCGCTATGAATTGCATCGTGTGTGGATGGTTGAAGGAACCTTAAAGCCAGGTGCGAGGCATGTATACGCACGGCGTTTATTTTATCAAGACGAAGATTCATGGATGATCGTTTTAGCTGATAATTTTGATGGCGAGGGCGGTTTGTGGCGATCATTGCAGTTGTTATCGGTCAATGCCTTTGACATGCCAGGTGTAGTGGGGACCATAGAGTTGGAATATGATTTTCATGCGAAAGCGTACTTAGTTGATAAGCTCAATAACGAAGAGCCTGAATCACAAAAGGTGTTATCTACTCCGCTGCCGACAAAATTTTTCACACCGGCGAATTTACGCCAGCTAGGAAAAAATTAACGATATGCCGAAGGCTGTTTGCTAGTTGAAAAAAACTCAATCAGCCTTCTTCAAACGCCCTGCGAACTTCTTCCGCAATAATCGCTAATCCACCTTCTATTACCGCTTCGTCCTGTGTGTAGGTTACGCGAATGCACTCCTTGGCGTGTTGCCAAGCCTCATTTAAGCCGGGGAAAAAATGATGGCCGGCAATTACATAAACTCCTCGAGCTTTGAGTCGTTCATAGAGTTCTTGGCTGGAGATGGGCAAGCCTTCAAACCAAAACCATAAAAACATTGCACCTTCTGGTTTGTGCAGTTTATAGGGAATCGTGGCAAAAGACTTTTTGACAAATGCTAAGGCTTTTTTCGCTTTGTCATAGTAGTACGGTTTAATGATAGTTTGGCTGAGTTCGATTATTTGGCCGGTCTCGACGATGTCTTGCGCGAGCATTGTGCCGAAACTGCCAGTGGATAAACTTAATACCGCGTTGGCTTCCGTAATGATCTCAATTATTTCTTCTGCGGCGATGATAATTCCAGTGCGCGCTGTAGGCAGCCCCAACTTTGATAAACTCATGGACACAATCGTATTGGAATCCCAGGTTGGAGTTGCTGGCACAAAAATAATGTCAGGGAAGGGTGTGCCATAGGCGCTATCGATAATGAGCGGAATGGCATTCTGCTTCGCTAGGCGTTGCAGTTGCTCAATCTCTTGGTCGGTCACCACATTGCCGGATGGATTAGTTGGCCGCGATAAGCACATGGCACCTATGTGATCATCGACTTTTAATCGATTAAAATCGATGTGATATTTAAATTGGTTTTCGTCACAATACTCGAGCAAAGGTTTGTTCGCGGTGAAGAAATTTTTACTCAAACCAATATCGCTATAACCAATGTATTCAGGGCACAAAGGGAAGAGAATTTTTTTCTCCGTACCATCGCTGCATGCGCCAGCAAACATATTGAAGAGAATGAAAAACGCTGACTGGCTGCCATTAACAATCGCAATATTTTTTTGGCTGATTGGCCAGCCACAGCGTTGCTTAAGCAGGTTGGCAAGAGCGGAGATAAATACTGGATCACCTTTGGGGGAATCGTAAATACCGATAAGATTTTTAAAATCGTCTGGGTTGTTTATTATTTTTGTGAGGCGCTCCCGAAATATTGACTGCACTTCGGGTATGTGGCTTGGATTACCACCACCCATCATCATTATAGATTCACCCGATGTTAGACCATGGCTTAGGTCCTCCATCAAGCTGGTGATCCCCGAGCGCTGAGTGAATTTTTCACCAAACTTCGATAGTTTCATCTTAACCTTGTGTGCTGTGTGAGTTATTTCATAAAGGTACTCATTAAAGGTACTCTGCATTAAAGGTACTCTAAATGACTCGGAGTTCAAGTGTTTTTGCCAGATCTGTCGAATTTGCAAAAATTCGAATTTGTACCTTTGGCCACTCAAGGAAGGAAAAAACTTTGACACATGCTGTGTATTATTGGATCAGTTGTTATTAATTTTGACGAACTTGTTTCACAAGAAGAGCCACCACAATTTTTTTTCACAAGTTTATTTTGATGGCCTAGACAAAGCTGAGGGAACGGTCTTAGCTAAAGGGTAAGTCTGTCGTTTAGAGTGTTGTCGACGTTAGCAGTACGCGAGCAGTAAGAGCGTTACGTTGTTCTCTGAGGTAGTGGACCCAATAAGGAAGTCGTTATTCCAGGAAGGACATATACCGCAGGGCTGGTGTAGTAATGTAGTAGAACGGTCCGCGGTATATGAGTTTTTCTAAAATAAAATTAGTTCTGCTTTGCGCAATTTTTCCTGATAGTTCTTTGTCTTAGTCCTTTGTCTTAGTTTTCAAATTCTTTAGCTTTCTTCGCTTTGCTGCTTTTGTTTTTTATCTGCCGTTCTTCTAAAATCATGTCAGCGGCTTTTTCTGCAATCATGATGGCAGGAGCATTTGTATTGCCACCAATGAGCGTCGGCATAATTGACGCGTCGACCACTCGCAAATTTTTCATGCCGCGCACCTTCAACTTGGGATCCACTACTGCAAGCTTATCCGTTCCCATCTTACAGGTGCCGACCGGATGATAAATGGTGGCAGCTTTTTCGCGCACAAATTCGCGAATATCATCGTCGCTCTGTACAGCTATACCAGGAAATATTTCCTCTCCACGGTATTCATCAAAGGCAGTTGCGGCCAGTAGCTGGCGACATATTTTTACTGTTTTAACCAATATATCGAGGTCCTCGCTATGCTCGATATAGTTTGGTTCAATCTTTGGTGGAGCCAAGGGATCACTGGAGTAGAGTCCGATATAGCCTCTGCTTAAGGGTCGTAGATCGCAGGCGTGTAACGAATAACCCGCGCCCCAGAAAATATTGCGCCCATTGTCGTCGAGTATGACCGGCGACAGATGAAATTGTAAATCGGGTTTGCTTTTGCTCGGATCACTTTTGACAAACCCACCGGCCTCGGCGACATTCGATGTGAGCGGGCCTTTTTTGTGTTTAACAAAATCCCAAAGGCTTTTTAATCCCATGAGGAGAAATTTGGGCGTCACACCCATCGACACATCTTTTTTACAGCGATGCACAACTATCGTGTCCAAATGATCCTGCAGATTTTTTCCTACCCCAGGAAGTTCATGCACTTGATGAATACCGTGTTTACTCAATTCCTCTTTAGGGCCGATACCAGAAAGTAGCAGTAATTGTGGCGAATTGATCGCACCGCCAGAAAGAATTACCTCGCCCGTTGCTTGAATATAATAGGGTTTGTTACGGCGAATAAATGTTACACCTTTAGCCGTTTTTCCTTCGGTATAGATATTTGATGCGTGGGCTTCTGTAATGACGGTTAAATTCGAGCGATCTTTTATCGGATGCAAATAGGCGTCAGCCGCACTAAAACGCTGGCCATCCTTTTGCGTCAGCTGATACATGCCGATGCCTTCCTGCTCAGCGCCATTAAAATCATCGTTATAAGCGTAGCCGACCTCTAAGCCAGCATTGATAAAAACTTCAGACAGTTTATTGGGGGTTACCACCTCAGTTACATTCAGCGGACCACCGACACCGTGAAATTCATTTTCACCGCGCTCCTGATTTTGGGCTTTTTTAAAATAGGGCAATACATCTTGCCACGCCCAGCCCGCATTGCCCAACTCAGCCCATTCATCATAATCCGAGGCATGGCCGCGGGTATAAATCATGGCGTTAATGGCACTGCTGCCACCGAGAGTTCTGCCGCGCGGCCAGAAGATAGGACGGTGGTTGAGTCTTTGCTGTGGTTCAGTGTGAAATCGCCAATTGAGTTTTTTGCTGCGCACCAGCCCAATAATTCCTATGGGCACTTTGATCATCAGACTCGTGTCAGCGGGGCCTGCTTCTAAGAGACAAACACGAATACTAGGATCTGCCGATAGCCTATTGGCAAGTACGCAGCCTGATGAGCCCGCGCCGATAATGATATAATCAAACGTTGTGTTGTTGGATCCTAAGCGGCCGCCGTTCAATTGGTCTTCGATCCACTCCATCATTACTAGACACCCCATTCGTTAGTTTTTTTATGCGTCTTAGCGGCATTAAGTTATGCGTCCGGCTCATGCACCTATTTACCTATTTACCTATTTACCTGTGTACCTAAGCACCTATGAGACTTTGTCCGCACACCCGGATGACATTGCCGTTGATACCCGAAGAAGCCGGACTGGCAAAAAACGCAATTGTTTCGGCAACATCTTGCGGGCGACCACCTTGCGATAATGAGTTCATGCGTCTGCCGGCTTCACGAATAGTAAACGGCATTGCGTCGGTCATCTGGGTTTCGATAAATCCTGGCGCTACCGCATTAATGGTGATACCCAGCTTTGCTACAATCGGGGCGTACGCTTGCACCAGACCAATGACACCAGCTTTGGATGTCGCATAATTAGTTTGGCCAAAGTTGCCGGCGATGCCACTCATAGAGGAGACGCAAATAATTCGACCCTGTGGATTTATTAATTTTTCTTCGAACAACCTATCATTGATGCGCTCTTCTGCTGACAGGTTTATGTCGATAACCATTTGCCAAAAATGTTCTGGCATATTGCCCAAGGTTTTGTCGCGTGTTACACCGGCATTGTGAACAAAAATGTCGATGCCACTATAAGATTTGATTTTTGTGGCAATTTCTGTTGGTGCGTTCTCGGCCGTAATGTCGATTAAAAGTGTGTCACCATTAATTCGTTTTGCGACCTCCTGTAGCGAATCAGCGGCTTGTGGTACATCAAGACAAATGACTTTCGCACCATCGCGAGCGAGTGCTTCAGCAATGGACGCGCCAATGCCGCGCGATGCTCCCGTCACTAACGCGACTTTATTTAGCAGGGGCTTTTGCCAATTAAATTCTTGCGGTGCTGCTTGGCCGGCTGTCACGCGAATGACTTGCGCAGATACATAAGCTGATTTTGGTGACAGGACAAATCGCAATGGCGATCGCAATAAGGGCTCAGCACCTTTTGCCACGTAAATTAATTGGGTAGTGCAACCCTTCTTAACTTCTTTGCCTACTGCACGGATAAAGCCCTCCAGCGCGCGCATTGCAACTGCTTGTTGCGGTGTATCAGCCTCTTCTGGTGGTGTGCCTATGACTACTATCCTGCCACTAACTTGGATACGTTTAATAGCGGGTTGAAAAAATTGATAAAGCTTTATCAGCTCCGCACTGTTTTTTATTGTGGTTGCGTCAAATACCAAACTTTTAAAATTTTCTTCCTCGCTAATATTGGTGACGGAGGTGAAAACTTTTGCACTGCTGTCGGCGAGCGTTTTTTCTATAACAGCACGGCATCGCCCATCACCACTACAACCCAACAACAGATTACCTGCAGTAAATGATGTTTGGTCTTGTTGATATCGTTCAAGATTAACAGGTGTTGGCAGATTTACTGATTTTAGGATGGTGCGGCCGACGTTAGAAGTTGCGAAAGCTTGGTAAATATCGCTCATGAAGAAGGTTCCTGTTTTTTTTATCTGATTTTTGCTGTTCTACACTCTATATCTCTTTAATAAGCACAGCAAAATCTCTTTAATAGACACAACAAAATTTTAGCCATTACAACAACCAAGGCAGCAGATTAAATTGACCCCCTTAGGTAGGATCTGTGTCACTATTGCCAATGAAGGGGAGAGTTTCCTGAGTGAACATGGCAGTCAGTTTTTTATAATTCGTATAAAAACAAATCAGTCAGTTTAATTTCAGTCGCTTTAACTGCATTCTCGAGCCAAGAGGTCATCATGAATCCATCCGCTGTTCGCCGTGTCGCCATTATCGGCGGTAATCGCATTCCGTTCGCTCGATCAAATACGGCCTACGCTACTTGCAGTAACCATGAAATGTTAGCCGCTGCTATTAATGGCTTGGTGCATCGATTTAATTTACAAAATCATGTGATTGATGAGGTGGTGGCGGGAGCGGTAATGAAGCATGCGCGAGATTTTAATCTAACGCGCGAAGTGATTTTAAGTACGGATTTAGCGCCCCAAACACCTTGCTATGACATTCAGCAAGCCTGTGGCACTGGACTTGAAGCGGCGATTCTCGTTGCCAATAAAATCGCTCTGGGGCAAATAGAGGTGGGTATTGCTGGAGGTGTCGATACTACGAGTGATGCGCCGATCAGTGTTAACAATGAACTGCGTAAAATCTTATTAGAAATTAGTCGCAGTAAAACTGCAGCAGAACGACTCAAGGCCGTATCGAAAATTCGTCCCAAACAAATTATTCCTGAAATACCCGTCAACGGCGAACCGCGAACCGGTCTTTCGATGGGCGATCATTGTCAAATAACTGCCCATGAATGGCAGATTTCCCGTGAAGAGCAGGACATTTTCACCGTTGAGAGCCATTCAAAGTTAGCGTCTGCTTACAACAAGGGTTTTTTCGATGATTTGATCACGCCGTTTAATGGTGTTGCGAAAGATCTCATCTTGCGCGCAGACTCAACAGTCGAAAAATTATCAACTTTGAAGCCCTGTTTTGATAAGAACAGCGGTACTATGACAGCCGCCAACAGCACCGCGTTAACGGATGGCGCGTCATCGCTTTTATTAGCCAGTGAAGAATGGGCTAAAGAACGAGGTCTGCCGATCTTGGCTTATATGGGTTTTTCGCAGACTGCTGCGGTGGATTTCATTCATCAAAAAGATGGCCAGAAGCCCGAGGGTTTGCTGATGGCTCCAGCCTACGCGGTGCCAAATTTATTGCGTAAGCTCGGTTTAACATTACAGGATTTTGATTTTTATGAAATCCATGAAGCCTTCGCCGCACAGGTGTTGGCAACACTAAAAGCCTGGGATGATGAAAAATTCTGTGAGCAAAAACTGGGTCTGAAGAAAAAATTGGGTACAATTGATCGCGCAAAATTAAATGTGAATGGCAGTAGCCTGGCAACGGGTCATCCATTTGCTGCCACAGGTTGCCGTATTATTGCAACCTTGGCGAAGCTGATTAATGAAAATGGTGGTGGCAGAGGTTTGATTTCAGTTTGCGCCGCTGGTGGCCAGGGTGTTGTAGCGGTCATTGAAAAATAAGAAGGGAAAAATAAGAATTGAAAAATAAATAAAAATAAACGAACAAGTTCAGCAACAAAAAAATAAATAATTAAACACTAAATGCACCTAACAAAATAATAAACTAAAACGCGATACAAACAAGGTCAGTCGGTATGGAAGCTTCTTTTTGGGATGGCAAACGCGCACCCGGTATTCAAGATAATATCAACATCAACGAATTTGAAACCGTGCTTGATGTTTTCGAGTTTGCTGTTAATGAGTATGCGCATAAGAAGGCATTTACGTCTTTAGGACATACGCTCACTTACCGAGATGTAGAAAAATATAGTCGGGCATTTGCCGCATACATTCAATATTTTACCGACTTGCGCCCTGGTGATCGTATTGCAATTCAATTGCCTAATTGTTTGCAATATCCTATCGCTGTGTTTGGTGCGCTCCGTGCGGGCCTCATCATTGTCAATACCAACCCTCTGTACACCGCTCGAGAGATGTTGCATCAATTTAAAGATGCCGGTGTGAGAGCATTGCTGTTTATCGATATGTTTGGTGACCGCGTGGAAGAGGTCGCTGCAGAAAGTGGCATCGACTATTTTTTCTGTACCAGTCTGGCTGATGTGTTGTCTAATCCAAAACGTTGGCTAATAAATACAGCAGCAAAAAAAATAAAGAAAATGGTGCCTGAGTTTAGCATTAAGAATCTTGTTACTTTTCGTCAGATACTTGCTCGCGGCAAGAAAAAATCCTATATCCCCGTTGTTGGAAAGTCTGCTTCTAGCAGAGAGAACAGTGCCGACCGCGATGATATCGTTGTGCTGCAATACACGGGTGGAACGACCGGTGTCGCCAAAGGCGCGATGCTCACCAACGGTAATATAATCGCTAATATGTTGCAGGCGAAATCGATGATTAATCAGGTGGATGACAATGGCAATCCACTTTATAAACCAGGCAATGAAATCATTATTGCGCCTTTACCGCTCTATCATATTTATTCCTTTACGATTCATCTCATGTGCCTTTTTAGCGCGGGCGAACACAGTATATTTATCGCCAACCCGCGTGATACGAAAATGTTTATTCGCACGATTAGACCTTGGAAGTTCACCAGTTTTGTGGGTCTAAACACGTTGTTTGTTTCTCTCATGGAACATCCAGATTTTAAAAAATGCGATTTCAGCGCTCTTAAATTAACGCTGTCTGGCGGTACTGCGCTGACCTCAGATACGGTATACCGTTGGAAAGATGTAACAGGCTGTGATATTGCAGAAGGTTATGGATTAACAGAGTGTTCGCCAATTGCCTGTGGCAACCCATCTGGTGGGCTGGCGCGTATCGGTACAGTCGGTGTGCCGGCACCGGATACGGCGGTTAAAGTAATTGATGACGATGGTAATGAATTACCATTCGGTGCAAGAGGCGAGCTTTGTATTCGCGGTCCACAGGTGATGAAAGGCTATTGGCAGCGGCCGGATGAAACGGAAAAAACGTTTACTAAAGACGGTTGGTTAAAGACAGGTGATATTGCCACGATAGAAGAGGACGGTTACGTCAAGATTGTCGATCGGCTCAAGGATTTAATTATTGTTTCCGGCTTTAACGTGTATCCCAACGAAATTGAAGACGTTGTTACGCTGATGCCAGAAATCGTTGAGTGTGCGGTGATAGGCGTGGAAGACCGCAAATCAGGTGAAGTGCCAAAACTGTTTGTTGTTACCCATGAGCCCGTGACGACCGAAAAAATTATGGCGCATTGTCGAGAGCGATTAACATCTTATAAATTACCCAAGACCATCGAATTCATTGATGAGTTACCGAAAACGCCTGTGGGGAAAATTCTGCGCCGCGAATTAAAAGAATTGGTGTTGGCGAGAGATCTAGTTGAGACTACCATTAAAAAGCCAATGGTGGAAACTATTCCTGGTTAAGAAAAATTGGCTCAGCCGATCTCTGGAAATAATCTGTAGATAATCAAAATTCCGAGAAAATATCCTATTGCATTCGCATGACGGATCAATTTATCTTATTTTTTCTTTATAGAAAAAATGCAGAGCAAATTCAGGGCGCAATTTCTGACAAAAAACGTCGCTGTATACATTAGCCAAAATGCTTTGTAGATAAATGTTTTTCTGCGTAAGGATTAATAAGTGATCTATTATTGCTTGATCATATCCCCCAGTTCTTCAAGTCTTTGAAATATCCTTGCGCATTAACCAGTAGTTGATGAAATTATCCACGTTTTTTAAAGAATACCGCTCAAATTTTAAAATTATCCTGTAGCAGATATACACTCATCCTTCACTTCTGGGTAATATACAAAGCCTTTTTTTCTGCATCGATAAAGTTCAGAGAATAATCACTTCTTCCTTGTTGGTTCTGGGTAAAGTTCACAGCATTAAATTCTAAGTAAAGTATTGTGTTACTTGAGAAAACTGCTCTTGTTAGTGAGTAATCAGTCGGAGAAAGTTATATGACAGATGGCGTAATCCTTAAAGCCAGAGCGAACCGGCCTGAAAAGCATGGTCTCTATGACCCAGCTAATGAAAAAGATAGCTGTGGTGTTGGCTTTGTGGCTGATATGAAGGGCCGCCCAAGTCATCAATTAGTGATTGAGGCTGATCACGCATTACGGCATATGAATCATCGTGGCGGCTGTGGCTGCGAAGGTAAAACCGGCGATGGCTGCGGTATGTTAACCACCTTGCCCCATGGATTTTTGGCCAAAGTCGCCAAGCAAGAATTTGGCACTTCGCTACCGGCGAAAGGTCGCTATGCTGCTGGCAATGTCTTCCTGCCGACTGACTTAGTTGAGCGCGAAAAGTGTAAAGAGACAATCAATTCGATTATTGAAAAACAAGGGCAGCTGTTGATTGGCTGGCGCGAAATGCCGGTAGATCCCATTGGCGCAGATGTTGGTCCGACGGCATTGGCGTCTATGCCGCATATCGAGCAATTATTTGTGGCTGCTGGCGACGGCCTTTCTGGCGATACTTTCGAGCGCCAGCTTTATATTATTCGCAAACTGAGTTCGCGCAAGCTGCGCAATCATCCTGATTTGACTCAACGACAGATGTTTTATATCTGCACTCTCTCGACAAAAATTATTGTTTATAAAGGCATGCTGACACCCGATCAGCTTATGCCTTTCTACGCCGATCTGTGCGACGAAGATTACTCCGTCCATTTGGCCATGGTGCACTCGCGCTTCAGTACCAACACCTTCCCCTCGTGGGACCGTGCGCAGCCCAACCGCTTTATGAGCCACAATGGCGAAATCAACACGCGTATGGGTAACATCAACTGGATGCGTGCCCGCGAAGGTGTTATCAAAAGCGAACTGTTTGGCAATGAGCTGAGCAAACTGTTTCCCATCGTCGAACCTGATTGTACCGACTCAGGTAATTTCGATAACGTGCTTGAATTTATGTTGATGAATGGTCGCAGCCTGCAGGGCGCCATGATGTTAATGATCCCTGAAGCTTGGCAGAACGATACCGAAATGAGCCAGGCGAAGAAAGATTTCTACGAATACAATTCCACGATCTTGGAGCCCTGGGATGGCCCAGCCTCTATTGTATTTACCGATGGCCACTATATCGGCGCGGTACTCGATCGCAATGGCTTACGCCCCAGTCGCTATTACATTACCCATGACGACAAAGTTATCCTGGCGTCGGAAGTTGGCGTGGTGCCTGTGGATCCGGCCAATGTTAAAACCAAAGGTCGTTTACAGCCTGGGATGATGTTTCTGCTCGATTTCGAACAAGGCAGATTGATCACAGATGAAGAACTCAAAGCAGAGTTTTCCGCCCGCCGTCCTTACGGTGAATGGCTCAAGAATCAGCGCGTTGATTTCGCTGATCTGCACACCGATGAAGAGCCTCATGGTTTTGATCCTGATTCGTTATTAGAACGCATGAAATCCTTTGGCTTCACCACTGAAACCATGCAATTTATGCTGTTGCCGATGGTGCAAGAGCTGCGTGATCCGGTGAGTTCGATGGGTAATGACAGCGCCTTGGCCTGTTTGTCTGACAAGCCCAGAATGGTTTACGACTACTTCAAACAATTGTTTGCCCAGGTAACCAATCCTGCGATCGACTCCATACGCGAAGAAGTGGTGATGTCGCTGGAATGTTATATAGGTCCTGAGGGCAACTTGATTGAAACCACGGAAGCACACGCCCACCGTTTGCGAATTCCGCATCCGATACTCAGCAATGAAGAAATGGCTGCGTTGCGGCATATCAATTATAAAGGTTGGAAATCCAAAGTCATTGATATCACTTACGCCAAAGCAGAAGGTGTTGGTGGTTTGATTAAGACGCTAGACCGGATTTGCGAACAATCCAGTGACGCCATTGCCGATGGTTATAGTCTGGTGATTTTGTCTGACCGTGCCGTAGGTTCAGGCCGCGTGGCGGTCAGTACTTTAATTGCTGCCGGTGCCGTTCACCACCACTTGGTGGGACGCGCGGAACGCACCAAGATTGGTATCGTGGTAGAAACGGGTGAGGCGCGAGAAGTCCACCATCACTGTATGTTGATCGGTTACGGCGTTGATGCAATCAATCCTTATCTGGCATTTGAATCGGTGTGGCAGGCACAGCGTGAGGGTTTGCTGCCCAAAGAACTCACAGATGATGAGATAGTCTATAGCTATCGCAAGGGTGTGGCGAAAGGCATGCTGAAAGTTATGGCGAAGATGGGCATATCTACACTGCAGTCATACAAAGGTGCGCAAATATTTGAAGCGGTAGGACTGGCTGAGGAAGTTGTGGAGCGTTGCTTCAAAGGCACGCCGAGCCGTGTGCAGGGTGTAGGCTTTAACGTGTTGGCCGAGGAACAATTACGCCGTCACGAAATAGGCTACCCAAGTCGCGACACAGATAATGTTGATGTGCTGCCTAATCCTGGTGACATTCACTGGCGCAAGAGCGGTGAAAAACACATGTGGAATCCGAACACCATCGCGGCGTTACAGGTGGCGACACGAACTAACAGTCCGCAGGCGTACAAAGAGTTTGCCAAAGCGTCTGATAACGAAGCAACGCACGGTTGTACGCTGCGTGGTTTAATGCAATTTAAAAAGAGCAATCCGATATCAATCGATGAAGTTGAACCGGCAAAAGAAATTGTTAAGCGTTTTTGTACCGGTGCGATGAGTTTTGGTTCCATTTCGCAAGAAGCGCATGAGACCTTAGCCATTGCCATGAATCGTATTGGTGGCAAATCCAATACCGGTGAAGGTGGCGAAGATGCAAACCGCTTTAACCCCCTCGCGAATGGAGACTCCAAGCGTTCCGCCATTAAGCAAGTGGCCTCAGGTCGATTTGGCGTAACCGCCCATTACCTGGCAAATGCCGACGAGCTGCAAATTAAAATTTCACAGGGCGCCAAGCCAGGTGAAGGCGGTGAATTACCCGGTGGTAAGGTCGATAATTACATTGCCCGCTTGCGCCACTCAACACCTGGCGTAGGTCTCATCAGCCCTCCACCGCATCACGATATCTACTCGATCGAAGATATGGCGCAGTTGATTCACGATTTGAAAAATGCCAATCGACACGCGCGCATCAGCGTAAAGCTGGTGTCAGAGATGGGTATTGGCACGGTTGCCGCTGGGGTGACAAAAGCGAAAGCCGATCATATCGTTATTGCCGGTCATGATGGCGGCACTGGCGCATCACCACTGACTTCAATCAAACACGCCGGTTTACCCTGGGAATTGGGTATATCCGAAGCGCATCAAACCTTGGTCATGAACGATCTGCGTTCGCGCGTAGTGCTGCAAACTGACGGCCAAATCAAAACAGGTCGTGATGTTGTCATGGCCATAATGTTAGGCGCAGAAGAGATTGGCTTTGCCACTGCGCCGCTGGTGACTCTGGGCTGTATTATGATGCGCAAGTGTCATTTAAATACTTGCCCCGTTGGAGTTGCGACACAAGATCCCGTGCTGCGTGAGAAATTTCGTGGTAAGCCGGAGAATGTCGTCAATTATTTCTTTTTTGTCGCAGAAGAAGTGCGCGAGTATATGGCACAACTCGGTTTCCGAACCATTAATGAAATGGTGGGTCGTTGTGACATGCTGGAAATGGATGGCGCAATCAATCATTGGAAAGCCAGCGGCATCGATCTTTCAGCAATCCTGACGCCAGCGTTAAAGCCGCGCGCCGAAACCGGCACCTATTGTTATGAGTCGCAAGACCACGGCCTCGAACTCGCACTCGACAACACCATTATCCGCAACGCGCAAGCAGCCATCGAAAAAGGCCAGAAAGTTCGGATGGAGCTGCCGGTGATCAACATCAATCGTGTGGTCGGCACCATGTTATCCCATGAAATTGCTAAAAAGTGGGGCGCTGAAGGTCTGCCGGAAGACACTATACATATCAAACTCAATGGTTCGGCGGGCCAGAGCTTGGCTGCATTTATGTCGCGTGGTATTACCATCGAAGTTGAGGGCGATGCCAACGATTATGTAGCGAAAGGGCTTAGCGGCGGTCGCGTTATCATTTATCCACCGAAAGAAAGTACCTTTGCCGCAGAGGAGAACATCCTTATCGGCAACGTTTGCCTCTATGGCGCGACTAGCGGTGAGGCCTATTTCCGCGGTATCGCGGCAGAGCGTTTCTGTGTGCGCAACTCGGGTGCGTCAGCCGTTATCGAAGGTATTGGTGATCACGGTTGTGAATACATGACGGGTGGTCGTGTCGCGGTCCTGGGTAAAACAGGGCGCAACTTCGCTGCGGGTATGAGCGGTGGGGTGGCCTACGTGCTTGACGAAGATGGCAAATTTAAAGGCAAGTGCAATATGGACATGGTCGTGCTGGAGCAACTCGACACCGACGATGACATTGCTGATTTAAGAGATCTTATTGAGAAACACGCTGCATATACGGATTCTCCGGTGGCTAAGCGTGTGTTGAATGACTGGGGTTTTATGCTCACCAAATTTGTGAAGGTTATGCCGACCGATTACAAACGGGTGCTGCTAGAGCGTAAGGCGGCGAAGGAACAAGCCGACGCAGCCTAATCTTTCATCCAACATGCACCTAAAAAGCAATACGAGCCACACAGAAAGTCTAAGCGGAAGAGTAAAAAATATGGGTAAACCAACTGGATTTAAAGAATTTAAACGGGAATCACAACAATACCGTGAAGTTAAAATTCGTTTAAAGGATTACGGTGAACTGTACGCCCGAGTCGATGTGCCAAAGTTAAAGGTACAGGCTGCGCGTTGCATGGACTGCGGTATTCCTTTCTGCCAATCAAAAGATGGCTGTCCGGTTGGTAACAAATGTCCTGAATGGAATGATTTAGTCTACAGTGACCGATGGGAAGAAGCCCTCGGCCGCCTGCATGAAACCAATAACTTCCCTGAGTTTACCGGCAGAGTTTGCCCCGCACCCTGTGAAGGTTCCTGCGTACTCGAACTGGTCGACAAACCAGTGACGATTAAAAATATCGAATTTGCGGTGGCCGATCGCGGCTTCAAGGAAGGTTGGATAAAGCCAGAGCCACCTAAAAATCGCACCGGTAAAAAAGTTGCTGTCATTGGTTCTGGCCCTGCCGGACTCGCTGCTGCCGCACAGCTCAACAAAGCTGGCCACAAGGTTACCGTGTATGAACGCGCTGATCGCATCGGCGGTCTGCTGATGTACGGCATCCCCAATATGAAATTGGGTAAAGATGTGGTTGATCGTCGAGTCGATATACTGCGCGAAGAAGGTATTGAGTTCATCACCAATGCAGATGTCGGTGGCAGTGGAGAAAATGCTTTTTCCATGGAGCAGATTAAAGATGAAAATGACGCTGTGCTGCTTTCAACTGGCGCCACCAACGCGCGCGATCTACCGATAGATAATCGTCATCTCAAGGGCATTCATTTTGCGATGGATTTCCTCCGCGCGAACACTAAGAGCCTGTTGGATTCCAGGCTTGAAGACGGCAATTACATCTCGGCAAAAGACAAACATGTGATCGTGATTGGCGGTGGTGATACAGGTACTGACTGTATCGGAACTTCCATGCGCCACGGCGCTAAGAGCTTGGTAAATTTTGAATTGCTGCCACAACCAGGCCCTGAACGCGCCCAGGATAATCCCTGGCCGTTGTGGCCTAAAATACTTCGCACTGACTACGGTCATGAAGAAGCCGCTCATGTTTTTGGTGGAGACCCGCGAACTTACAGCATCATGAGTAAATGTTTTGTCGGAGATGACCAAGGCAATCTTACCGGCATCAAAACAGTAAACGTTGAATGGACTAACCACGATGGTAAATTCAGCATGAAAGAAATCGAAGGTACCGAAAAAATTTGGCAAGCAGATCTTATCCTGCTGTCGATGGGTTTTTTGGGGCCAGAGCAATACGCCAATTCATCTGTTGGCGTTGAGACTGATGAGCGTTCGAATTATCGCGCGGTATTTGATAAATATTTCACTAATGTGCCGGGCGTTTTTGCCGCAGGTGATTGCCGTCGCGGTCAATCCTTGGTGGTGTGGGCAATCAACGAAGGACGCGGTGCTGCACGAGAGATCGACCGCTTTCTGATGGGTACTACTCAGTTGCCTTGATTTCCACAAGTGAACAATCTATCTATATAAAAAAGAAGGGGAGCAATAAAGCACCCCTTTTTTTTAAATCTGAATAAGCTCTTTTCATCTCCCGCTGTGTCGTTTGGCATTGGAAGCCGTTATTTCAAATCGATATCAGTCTGCGTCACTATAGCGAGAAAACCAGATCATCTTGATTGTCCCGCGATCAAATCGACTTTTAAAAAGAAAACTTTCCGTAATCTTCACCATCCGTCTCAAAAAATCCAAAAGTTTTTCCGAAATCGAACGATATAAATAGAGGGAAAAACCCTAGAGGGGTTGCATGCTGTGTTTGACTTGGGAGTGACACCAGAGTTAAGCCTGGCGCAGGGCATTGCTAACGGAAATAGGCCATCAAGATGAAATCACTGAGAATGTTATCACCCTATGTCTTAATGTTAATATTTCCTCTGTTTATCACGTCACTAGAACCTCACGCAAATTATCCTGATTTTATTCAACAACTCGGCGTCTTTGGCGAGAGAAAAGTTTTCTATACCGCGTTAGCTTTGCTTACTTGCTCGGGTTTGGCTTGTATCGGATTATTTCGCTTGATGCTGTCTCTCGCAATGTCGACCAACTGTAAACAACGCCGTGAGCACCTGGACCTTATCTCTGGTCATACTCATAAAGTAAAAAATAGAATGTATTGGGAAGAACCCTCAGGCAAGTTACCGCAAGAATTGACCCAGTTGTTAAAACAGCTCCGCAGTGTTCGAGATATTTGGTATAAAAGAGCGATCATGGTGTTACTCGAAAAATGTGAAGTCAGTTTGGCGGTTGTCAAAATTCCTTTACATACCACAACCAAGGTATTGCGTGAAGAAGAGGGCGGTTTCACCTTACAAAAATGGATCGTGGATTGGAATCTTGCCGAACTACCTAAACTAGAAGAACTCCTGCAACCCTTAAAAATTCAGGCAGATCAAAAGCTGATTGTGCTGCGTTGGTTAAGTAATGGCGCTGTGTTGATTGGCCTGGCCGGCGCCTTGGTGGGCTTGGGCGAAGCGCTCAATCTGATCGTGGGCGGTAGCGTGAACAGCGTTGAATTACACAGTCTTGAACCGCTGCGTTACAGCTTTATCTGCAGTGCGATGGGAGTCGCGTTGGCGTTTATTTTTTCCTTGATCAAACAGTTGGCGGAAGGCGCTATTGATAATCACTTTATTGAAATAACCTCAATGCTTGACCGTGAAATGAATGCGGTATTTTTTCCGGGCTGGGAGTCGCCGAGCATGCGGCTTTCACGCACTGTTGGTTCGTTGGAGTCACTCTCATCTCGGCTTGAGGAAGTGCAGACATCCAGTGAGAAACGTTTAGTGCGAGGGATTGCAGACGAATTAACGAAAGTCACACAAAAATTTAAAAATGTGCCCTATTAGTTCGTTTTCTAGGTTCAAGGATTCGGAGATTTAGATAATGTGGAAAAACCGTAGAGACAATGATAGCTCACCGGCTTTTGCGGCGCTCGCAGACAATCTTGCAGTCTCCGCGATGGTTTTCCTGATGCTGTTTTTTGTGCTCGCCGGGCTTATCAACGCCAAGACCATTGATGATGAAGATGTTCTTACCGAAAAATTACCAGAAGATGAAGTGCAAACCAACGCTGATGCCGTAGAACATCCGATTGAAATCAAGCTTGAGCATGGCGTAGAGATAGTGTCTGGTTATGCAATCAATCTACCTTTTAAATTTCGAACGGCAAAAGCAAAATTGCCTTCCAGAGAAGAGATCGAAGACAATCCTGATCTCTACGCCGGTTATACCGCGATAGAGGATGCGCAACATTATCTGAAAAAAGAAATTTTACCCCGTTTAGTGAACAATCCTAATATTGCTTACATCGAGGTTCAAGGGCATGCCGATAGCAATCCCACCTGTGAAGAGATTCGATCGCAAAAGAATGGCAATAGTAGAGACGTTGAGCGAGAGTATCAGAGCTGTATCAAATGCGAAACACCTGGGCAGTTTTGCAGTAACTGGATGATCAGCTCACAACGAGCCGCACATATTCTCGAACTCATGTTGCAAGAGGGTAATCAGTCAGTCGATAGGAATCCTTTCAACGAGAAATTTATTATTACTGCCCACGCCAGCAATCAACCACTGCAAGGAATGGAAGCAAAAGACAAAGAAAATCGCCGCGTACAGATCATTGCCTATAACCAGCAGGGTGAGCAGGTTCACTTTAAGGGGAAAATTTAGTAACGATAGTGTGCTTTCGAGTAGCTGGGGCAGGCTACCGTTCTTCAAAGGAAACATGAGGAAAATGACTGCGCAATCGATCGAGATCAACCGACCTCAATTGAAAATCCAAGATTGTGCCGGATTCGTTGTAGTCTTCACCAATAACGGTGGCGACTTTATGAATTTCCCCAACCAACTTAGCCTCGCTGAACGGAATCAGGGCGTGTACTCTTTTTTGACTCTGCTCAAAATGCTTGATGATGTTGGCTCTCAGTTTAGAGATTTGCTCCGGATTGATGGCGCTGACAAACCAAGCATCGGGGAAATCCTTTTCCAGCAAGGCGATCTGATCGGCATTTAATTTATCGATCTTGTTGAAAACGATCTGCCGATCTTGGTGATCAGCACCAAGATCGGCACCAAGACCGGCGCCCAGCTCCTGCAATACTTCCTCTGTCGTATTCATCTGTATCCGAAACTGTGGATCTGCGGCATCAATCACATGCAAAAGAAAGTCCGCGTGATTCACCTCCGCGAGCGAGGATTTAAAACTTGCGACCAAATCATGTGGGAGAAATCGAACAAACCCAACTGTGTCGGTAACAAGAATCGGTGGCACGACTGAAGGGTGCATTTGGCGTGTGGTCACGTCCAGAGTGGCGAACAGTTTGTCGGCAACATACACATCGCTTTCCGTAAGACCACGCATCAGGGAAGACTTTCCTGCATTGGTGTAGCCGACAATGGCGACGGCTTGAGCCTCCCGTTTTTCTCTCCTGGTTTCATTTTCTATTTCCAATTCTTGCAGCTCGCGACGCAACTCCGCAAGGCGGTCCCTCAGCTGTCGTCGCTTAAGCTCCATGGGTGTCTCACCGATGCCACCCGCCTGACGATCACCGTGATACTCCAACTGATCTCGCAAGCGGGGCGCCGTGTATTTGAGTCGTGCCATCTCAATTTGCAGGCGAGCTTGCCGAGTCTTCGCGTGCTGCGAAAAAATCTCGATAATAATGCCGGTTCTATCTGAAACCTGAATCTCATGGTCACACTTGAGTTCCGCCAGCCGGTCGTTGATCGCCTGTTCCACGTTTCGGCTCTGCAGCGGTGAAAGTTCTCGGTCGAAAACCACCTGTGTCACCAAGGTACCGGCCCTTTCCAATTCTGCCACTTTGTCAGCCATCTCTATGAGCTTGCCCTCACCAAAAACCATCGGTGAGGCATAGCCTGGCTTTTTTTGCGAAAATCGGCCGCATACCACCGACCCAAGCGTTTCCACGAGTCTTGTCAGCTCGTCAAGGGAGGCGGCATTGTCTTGCTCAGACATGCCTGGTGTTTGAATGGAAGCCAGCAGCGATCCATTAACAGGTAGATTGTCGGAGTCGCTCAATGTATTCATAAAATTTCCTTTACACGATTTTATCTATTTGTAGGTTTAGACACCTACAATTATCATCATTATCTCACGGTCATTCAGGTTCATGCCCTACAGATTGCTAAGGTCTATATCAATATCCTCCCTACCAGCCCAAAACCCGTCAATTCCCCGATCTGAGTTGAGGGCAGACTCTGCGAAGGAGGGTGTCGTAAAAGTCGAAATTTGCTGAATATGGAAATATTTCCGTCATTCCCGTGAAGGCGGCGGTCCGACGTTTCGGAATCCAGTGAGATTCAATAAGTTAGCCTGGATTCCGAAACGTCGGACCGCCGCCTTCGCGGGAATGACGAGCAGATTACGATTATTAGCTTTTACGACACCCTCGAAGGCAGAAACCCAGCCAACAGAATTAGCACAGTTCCACAAAGGACCACTCCGTGAACAAACAACCTGCAGTCTATATTCTTGCAAGCGACCGAAATGGTACTTTATATATAGGTGTAACCAGAAATCTATTACACCGCATATATCAACACAAGGAAGGAAATATTCAAGGTTTTACCAAACAATACGGTGTTCGTCAGTTGGTTTAATTTGAGTATTGTGAAGATATGTACCAGGCAATTACGCGAGAGCAACAGCTGAAGAAATGGAAACGTCAATGGAAACTAAATTTGGAAATATAGAGGGGTCAAGGAAATATAGAGGGGTCAGATCTATGTGCGCCGAGCAAAGCTCAGGCGCAGCGGAAGTTAGGCAAGATAATGGGTCGGAGGGAATTTAAAATATACAACGGAAATAAATCCGTTATATCTGGTGATTATTTTAAATTCCCTCCGACCCCTTTAATATCACGAATTGGTTAAGAAAAACCAATACCCGGAAACTCAAGCAACGAATAATCTCTTTGAAAAGCACAAAGGGTTTGCCCATGGAAACAAAGTAGGAGTAGGGCGTGATATCAATCAAATCCTCGAAGCTCATTGCGTTGCCTGGGCAAGCAAGAGAGACCGCTGGAAATCTTCGGGAACTCCTGTTCACTGCGAGTGAGATTTAATCTCTTTTCATGATTTCTGATAAATTTCCATGTCAAAACCATTGTTGCAGTGGTGCTTGTGCGTTTTTGGTTTAGAATTTCATTTCCAGGTTCAACGTCTAAACAGTATATCAACCCGTGTATCACAAGGAGGTTCAACCAATGCCTGATACTATTCTTCTCGGTACGCGCAAAGGTACCGTTATCGTTAAACGCAAAAACTCGAGCTGGCAACCTCAGCCGATTTTACATGAAGGAATTCCCGTCTGTTACGCCGCACGCGATCCGCGTGACGGTACATTGTGGTCCTGCTTGGACCACGGTCACTGGGGGCCAAAATTGTCACGTTCGCGTGACGGTGGTGCAACCTGGGAGGATGTGTTGTCATTAAAGTACCCGGAGGGTGCGCGCCATATTATCCAATACATCCCCACAGAGGATTTTGATCCATTGGCGCCAGTGGGAGAGCCTGAGTACAAAGACTCCACCGTATATAAAATTTGGAATATTGCCTTCGGCAGCGCCGAGCAATCTGGTCGAGTGTATGCCGGCACCATACCGGGCGGTTTGTTTGTCAGCGATGATGGTGGAGATACTTGGGAACTCAACCGACCGCTTTGGAGCCACGAGAGTCGCGGCGGTGATCTGTTTAGCGGCGAAGCAACCAGTGAGAATCGCTGGGGAGGCACTCCGGCAAGTATCGACTACGGCGTGTTTGAGCCGGGCATCCATTCCATTGTTATCGACCCGCGCGACCCAAATCATATTTATGTGGCCGTATCGTCAGCCGGCGTGATCGAGACTACCGATGGCGGTAAAACCTGGGCAGTCCGCAATAAAGGCATGCGTAATGAGTATATGCCGGATCCGGAAGCTGAGTGGGGCCATGATCCGCATTTTGTAACAGCCTCCCCCGCGCAACCGGACCACCTCTGGCAGCAAAGCCACTGCGGCGTCTATTACAGTGACGATGGCGCGCAAAACTGGAAACACGTCAGCATACCCGACGCTGGTGTCTATTTTGGTTTCCCCATAGCGGCAGACGCACATGATGGACGCACCGCATGGGTAGTACCCGCGCGAGCAGATTCAGAACGTATGGCAATTAACGGTGGTTTGTTTGTGGCGAGAACGACAGACGGCGGACAGTCATGGCAATCTTTCCGCAAGGGCCTGCCGCAAGATAACGCTTATGATATTGTGTATCGGCATGGTCTGGATGTCGCTGGAGATTGCGTTTGCTTTGGCAGTACCACAGGCAATGTCTACCTGTCGGAAGACCGCGGCGAAACTTGGCAGTGTCTGGGTAACAATTTCCCCCCAGTTTATTCAGTGCGATTTGGTTAATCGTCATGCCTACTGTTGAAATGACTTCGCATCTTTTCCGGTTCTTCCCGCAACTGAAGGACCGGAAGATCACGGTGCCCGCCGGTTCAGTTGCTGAGGTTTTGCAGGAGATAAATAAGCTTGCCTGCGGATTTTCGGACTACGTGCTCGACGACCGCGGCGCGCTTCGCCGACACGTCAATATCAGTATCAATAATACAATAGTGATTGATAGAAAGACGCTTTCCGATCGTGTTCCGGAGGATGGGACGCTATATATTTTTCAGGCGCTGAGTGGAGGTTAGCGGGCGAGGAGATTTCAGGCTAGCTAATGGGGACAGTGCGCCAAGGGCGAACAAGTGGGACTGCCTGTCCTCTTTCTTTTTTATTTGTTGCCGCTTTCATTTATTATGAGCCAGTCGGCAAATTTTATCTTTGGCCAAATCATCCCACTAATTTGTCCTCAATAGATCTATTCATGCATTCACCTACTCTTTACGCTTTAACCTAGATTCCGCAGTCCCCTCAAAGGGCCTACTTTTGGTGAAACCTACTGCGGAATCTAGGTTTAAACTCGTTTTAGAGATCCCGCAGTAAGTTCTCTCATTACAGCAAAAAAATATCCTAGAAATAGCCTAAAGATCTACGTGATAGAGAATTGGGGAGGTCAGAAACGCTTACAAAAAAATGGAAAATCCAACACAGTTGTAAATTTATTTGAGAATGAATTACAGGGGGAATAACACTTAGAGATTCAATAAAATAACTTGACAACAAACCATAAGTTTTTCAATTACAACAAGGCTCAAGAAAGTATTTACCTTATTGAGAGCCCACTGGGGAAATTATATGAAAACTTCATCCGTATTATTGTCAGCCTGCGCCTTACTATTAGCTTTTGGAACACCCTTAGTTTTGGCTGACCCGACAAATATCTTGAAAAACGGCGATTCCGGTTTACGATCAAACGACCCACATCCGTGCCCACAGATAGACCCCGATCGAAGATTCAGTGATAACATCGCAATGTGTCCAGATGAAGTTAGAAGTATTTCTGTTTGGAGCGTATTGAGATGCTCATACAATCAATCTAAAACCTTAAAAGATGTCAGGCCGGAAGATAAAAGCAACCTTAAAAGACTGTTTAACGCAATACAGACGCATGTAAACACATCAAGGGAAATTAATAATTTTGCAGTCAATCCTTATGCAAGCAACGCAGAAACTATAATAAATAAGTCAGATACTCTAGGTCTTCAGGTTTGCCGTTCCACCGATTCATCAAAGAATGATTCATTCCTTTTGTTCTATACAAAACCAGGAGTAATAGATAATACTGGCGCATTTTTTGGCGTCCGCGAATCTAAATCCTCCAGAATCGTCATTCTTTTACCGCACGATGACTCCGATGGCTACGCTGCAACTGGCAAACAAGGATTCTCGGAGAGTAAGGCATTTGGATTCATGTCGAATTCCAACTCAAGAAAACCTTTTGGCGGACGCGCCAACGACTGGTCGCATGAAACGAGCAACTGGGGATTCTCTTTTTTTCAGGAGTTCAATCGACTTTCAGTCAATGAAATTGGCAACAAACCCTTTTTCATAAACATGCATGGCATGGCAGACACAAGTAGATTTTTGTCGTATGCAGGCCCACATCGGCCACTTTCGCTTGAAGCTTTCAACACTGCTGTCTCAGAAGTATATCCAGGCCTGGAGCGAAAAACATTCGCTGTTCATTATGCTGTTCGGAGTGCCATTCCGTGTAGCAGTGACAGGTATATCCAAACCGAAATACCGGCTCCACGCCACAGGAATGGCAAATCAGTGTTGAATATAGTTCGAAAACTTGAAATGGATTCATCCGGCAGTCCGGGTCAACCAAGATTCCCAGTCATTTGGAGCAATCCGAACGATACAAATTCAAATGGAAATTGCTCACAATAAGTCTAACTACTGTAAAAAGTATGGGGCTCTTACAGAGAGCCCTTCATTCAATCATGCGTGAATCCGACCGCTTGAATTCGTGCTCAAACCGCTTGGCTATCGGCTACAGCTCATCAATATGTGGTATGAGGGTAAAAACGATAAGGCGCATAATTTTTTAATATATCGCAAACACGGAGCATTTTCCGATATAAAAATATCTACAATCACGCACATGGCTTGGGCAATTCGCCTCAGGAGTAATAATTAACTTTTCTAATATGAAGGTGTCAGGATTGCATTGAAGGTGTCAGGATTGCATTGTTGTATTATTAATTCGGAAATTTGATGATGTTCAACGACCAGAACTGGAACAAAATACAACAATACAATCCTGGCACCTTCATTTCTTCGCCGCTGAAAACATCGACGATGCGAGGACCTTGACCGAAATCAATTTGTGCAGCATCGCCAGGATCAAATTCAATTACACTGGTGACCTGATGATTGGTTTGATCCAATTGTTGTAGAAATCGGCGTAGAGAGGAATAACTTCCGGTAAAGCCATGTTTGCGTTCCAATGCACTCAGAATTGCCGTACCGGAAATACCTTGTTGTTTCCTTGAATGACTTCATCGCGATAGAGTTCTACCTTTGATATGCCCGCAGGAAGAGGTACTGCTTCACTTACGCGTGATTTAAACTGTTGAACTAGTACATCGTCCGCTGGTAACTGACACTCCTTTTCAAGCCAGCCTTGGGTGATAGCAACCTGACGCACAACCCCACATTTAAGGCGGCCCATCAGCCCGGTTTTAGCGATAGCTCGGTCGGATTCACCCAACCTCATGCGGACAATAACGTGACGATATTGATACATCTCAAATCTCCTTTTGCTCATTTCATATCCTCTTGATGACGACTAAAAGCCGAGCAGGATACTGGGTTTTAAGGGACATTTGAGACTTAAAGACGGGGCGCTAAAGTGGCGCCATTAGGCGATCTTTGCCTGGCCTCATTAGGCGATCATCGAGTGGCGCCATTAGGGCGATCATGAGGTGGTGCGATTAGGCGATCATGGAGTGGCGCTATAGGGGCGATCACTGACAGGAGGGTCCAGTTGATGGCGGACTTTAAAAAGCGAGCTTGCGTTTCAGCCCAACTATTGACTGGGCTGAAACGCTAAACCTAGTTAAATTGCTAGTATCGCAAGCGGTACCCGGTTTAACTCCTAGATTCAAACACATTCAGCCTTCAAAAAGTATTAATGTTTATTTTAAACAGCTGTGATCCTCGTCAAATTGGAGCATCGCTGCAAAGGTCCCTTCCCCTGGGTTGCATTTATTTATAAAATGGAATATATTCCATTTTATAAATAATGGAAAATATTCCATTATTATTAAATGCCAAAATTTATACTTTAACATTCCACTCCTCAGTCAGGCGATTTCCCTATGAGTGAAATTAAAATTGTCATTTATCAGTCGATTCTTACTCTATTTAAACCGCTGGTGAGAATACTTTTAAAATACGGTATCTCCTACCAAGAAAGTGCCGAGTTACTTAAACGGGCCTTTGTAGAGGTAGCCGAAAAAGAGTTTCCCATTGAAGGTCGTAAACAGAGTATTGCTCGAATATGTGTACTTACCGGTTTACACAACAAAGAAGTCAAAAGGATGAAGAGTAAATTTTCCAATACCGATATTGAGCCCGAGTTTCTCAGTAGAGCCTCGCGCGTGATAAGTGGTTGGCTCAGTGACAAACAGTTCCAAACACAGTCGGGGAAACCAGCCCAACTGGATTTTGATGGTGAACCACAGAGTTTTGTTAGCCTCGTGAAACAATACAGTGGTGATATGCATCCACGCGCGATGCTTGATGAACTACTGCGTACCGGAACTGTTGAGATCAGCCGTAGCGATAAAATTAGATTGGTATCGCAGGGATATATCCCCAACAAGAGCGATGAACAGATCCTCGAAATATTGGGTGTATGCGGTAAGGATCTCATCAATACCGTAGCTCACAACCTGAATAACGATCTTGCCCATTCTCGGCTGCAACTTGCAGTGGCTTATGACGATTTGTCAAAAGAAACAGTCGATACATTTAAAGCCATGAGCCAGAAAGATGCCCACGAGCTGTTGAATAAGCTCAATGGCTGGCTAGCACAACACGATGGCAAATTTTCTAACGAGAACAGTTCCAGCGACAGATATCGAGCTGGCCTCGGCATTTATTATTTTGAAGAAAAAATTGAGGATTCCACCCATGAGAATTAGTGAAAAATATAAAATCTCCGCGTTATGCCTTTATGCAATTTTTGGGATCATAGGATGTGACGGAGGAGTATTTGGTTCAGGTGGCAATCCAATGCCAGATGATGTCACAACACCGACCACCGAAGCCGGTGAGGGGCAAGTATTGTTAGGGCCTGTGGTTAATTCCGCAGTTGCCGTCTATGGGCTACCTGATCTTTCGTATACTATCTGTGAGACATTCACTCAAGACAGCGACGATTTGGCAGTAGCTGGCACCTTCAATCTTGTAGAAAGCTGTAATACCAATGCCATTAATGAGCACGGAATTTATCTTATCGTTGTTAGCGGTGGTGCCGATATTGATAAAGATGATGATGGTGTATTGGATGATGAGCCTACTGATTTACAAGGACGCCTCCATACGGTCATGACAGGAAAACAGATATTGCAGGGTGGATGGAAAGTTTCAGCGCTCACCCAAGGAGTTTATCAATCCTTCCAAGCTCTCTTTGAAAATAACCAATCTCCGGAAGAAGTGCTCGCCTCGATAGAGGAACATATTATCGACTACTTAAATGAGGATATCGACGGCGATGGCAAGATCGATCTCAGAGATTTACAATTATGGAATACAAGAACTCATAATGAAAGCTTAACTCCGTTTGGAAAAACTACAGTTAATCAAGTACTCGACGTAACGCATCTACCTTCACCCACGCTAGAGACAATTGAGCTAGATTACCCAATCGTTGGCCATGTGGATACTCTATCAGAAGCAACAAATGTTCATCTCAATGGAACCATGGCTTATGTCCTGACTAACGCGGGGATACAAATAATTGATGTGAAAGATGTTACCCACCCTGTGATCGTTGCCACTATCCCAGCTAGTCGCACAAGCAAAGCTGTTGTGGACGGTAATATGCTGGTGCTCGGTGGTTACAGTGATTTGAAGTTTTATGACATAACAGATATTAACAAGCCTAAACTGCGAACCACTTTGCCAATTCTCGACAGATCACTTTACGATATGGCAATTCAGGATAAGAATTTAATAATTCTCACCCAAGAATATATCTATAATTTAGAAATGTCCGTTATCAAACTAAATTTAATTGATCTCTCCAATCTGGATACTGTGCAAATAAATTCAAGTGTTGAGATTGATGAAAAAAATTATATAGCAGCATATGAATTGCAACAGTTCTTAGCTATTAGAGGCAATACAGTATTTGTTGGATTGCAATCTGGCGACGGTGAAAAGAACTCAATCATCAAGCAGCAAACAGGTAAGATGAGTTATGATCTTGTGACATTGCAAATAGCAGACAAACAGTTGTCGTTGATCGCTCAGGTACCCTTATACAGCGTTAGTAAAGAACAGCTAGAAAAATTTCTCAGTAACGACTATCCTGAGCTTTATCTGAATGGCCTCGCTGCTTCTATGGTTCATTCGATAAAGCTTGTAGGCAACAATTTGTATGTAACTCGCCGACTAAGAGATGGAGACACACTGCCAGATTGGTCTTTTGATCCTGCCGATCCCTATGCCTTGTTCGTTTATGATATTAGCTCATTACCCAACTTAGTCGAAATCGCTCGCGTACCCGAAATACAGATACTGCTTTCAGTTACAAATAATGTTATCTATGGTTATCCTAATAATAATCTAGAACAACCGGCCATTCTTCGCTATTCAGCGGACTCCATCGAGCCAATGGATCCCTTACCGTGGGTAAACAGGGCTTATGGGTACTATGAGCTTGGTTTACCCGCCATAAGCAATGGCTATGCGTTTATCGCCGATCATGATCGAGGATTAGTTATTATCGATGTGCATTCATCTAGCGGCACAGAGTAGGATTGTCCCTAGGTTAATAGAAAGTTCAGGCTCGGGTTATGTGATTGTTTCACTTGTTTTCCAAAAGTTAATTTCAAGTCAAACTTTTTTCTTCATATCAACAACCCACATAACCCAAGCCTGATCCCCTCATTACATCGCATCTTTTCGATAATTCGCGCAAGGGAAAGTGGGGGTGACGGAGGGTGTCACCGGCGATCCAAAATTGTAGCAATTGTGGCGCTCTAAAAATGTAGTTCTTCGTGTGAGTTCTTCTTAAAATCTTCTTCGATTTTATCCCTCCATTTTTTATCATTCTTTTCTTTTTCTTCGTGCATTTTCTTCCAATTGGATGCCGAACAGTGAAGGTGTCAGGATTGCATTGTTGTATTATTAATTCGGTAAATTGATGATGTTTAACGACTAGAACTGGAACAAAATACAACAATACAATCCTGACACCTTCACATTGGAGTGCTGAAGAGGCAAGTACAGTGATTGAATTCCTGGATGAATTGAGAGAAGTTCTGTGGGCTGCTCATGGTCCAGGGATTATAGAAATGTACCAATCTGTTGCTGAAAAAAATGCTAAGGAGGAAGCTGAGTCAAAC
>OBEQ012072186.1_pt1 | contig 40785 bp, 39 predicted proteins | sample 1670901 | NCBI WGS metagenome assembly OBEQ01 (sample SAMEA104232315, study PRJEB22302) | groundwater metagenome | biome: forest; feature: aquifer; material: groundwater | place: USA | collected 2011-08-07 | depth 5.4 m
AAGGTGCAGCCGACGACGCCGCTTAGAACCGACTCGACCTCGAGCGACTCGGCGCGTTCGCCTTCCTTCAACTGCACCAGCAGCACGAAGGTCTCGATGCCGTCGATGCAGTTCAAGAGGCCGCGCTGTCTCGGGTTGATGGCCCAGTACTGCCAAGCGCGAGGCTTGACGAGCAAGGAGTAGAGGCTCGCCGAGCGGAAGTAGATCGAGACCATCTGGCCACCGAGGAAGTCGCGCTGCTCCTTGCCCCGACCGCTGTAGCGCACGCCCATGGTTTCGCGAACCAGGCTGCGGGCGCCATCGCATCCAACCACGTAGCGGGCGTGCAGGGTGTGATCGGCGGCGCTGCCGTTCTCGCGCAGTCGGACCTCGACACCATCCGGCTTTTCGGCGATGGCGAGAGCCCTGGTGTTGAAACGAACCTGAACGCTCGCGTAACTCTCGGCGTGCCGGCGGAGAATCGGCTCGATGTACATCTGCTGGGCCCGATGCGGCAACTCGGGTGTCGGCCACGCCTTGTCACCGTAGTCGCCGAATCCGGCTCGGCTGGCGGCCACGTCGGCCGATGGAATCGCGAAGCGCGCCAACTCATGGCTGGACAGGCGGGTGCAGTAGACGACGTCTTGCGGATAGTCGGGGGGCAGCCCCAGCGCTCGAATCTCGTGGGCGAAACCGCGCCGCCGGTAGTGCTCCATCGTCCGCGCCGACGTCGCGTTGGCCTTCGGCAATCTTGGGCCGGTGGCCGCCTGCTCGATCAGCACGCAGGGCACGTCGCGGCAGCCCAACTCGATCGCCAGCATCAATCCGGCAGGCCCGCCGCCAATGATCGCCACCTCGGTTTTCATCGCTTGGCTCCGCTCCGTGTCAGTCGATCGAAACCTTGACGCGCTTCAACACCTCGGCGTAGCGCGCCTTGTCCGAACGCATCAGGTCGACCACCTGCTGCGCAGCCCCAGGGCTCGCGAAGAAGCCGAAGGTGGCCAGGCGCTCCTTGACGTCGGGCAGCGCGAGAGCCTCGACCACGGCCTTGTTGATCTCGTTCGCGATCGCCGGCGGTGTGCCCTGCGGGGCCATCAGCGCGACCCATGTCAGCGCATCGACCCCTTTCGGGCCACCCGCCTCTTCGAGTGTCGGCACGTCGGGAAGCGCTTGCGACCGCGTGTGATCGGCCACCGCCAGAAAGCGCAGCTTGCCGGCACGCAGCAGCGGCCCGGCGGTTGCGATGCTGCCGTAGGCCCAGGTGACTTCGCCGGTCGACACGGCCGCGTAGAGCTGCGACGTTTCCTTGTACGGCACGTGCAGCATCTGCACACCCAGCGCGCCTTCGAGCCGCGCAGCGCCCAGATGCAGTGGACCGCCAACCGCGTTGGAGCCGTAGGTCACCTTGCCGGGTTGGGCTGCGGCGCCGGCCAGGTCCTTGAACGAGCGGATCGGCCCGTCCGCGGCCACCGTGATAAAAAACGCGGTCTTGTACAGGATGGCCACCGGCGTCAGATCGCGCTCGGGGTCGTAGGCGAGATTGCGAAAGATCAGTGGGTTGATGGCCAGATTGCCGACATCAACGACGACCAGGTCGTTGCCGGTCGGCGGCGAGCGCTTCATCGAGTTGATGGCCAGCACGCCAGCGGCGCCCGGCTTCGCATCGACGACGACCGGCACCTTCCACCGGGCGCCGAGCTTGTCTGCGATCAGGCGTGCGACAGCATCGGGCCCACTCCCGGTGCCGAATGCGCTGGTAATGCGCACTGGCCCGACCGGCACACCCTCGGCTGCGAATGCGTCTACCGTGATAGCCCAGCCGCAGAGTGCGACGCCCAGTGCGAGCCAGCTTGTTCGTTTCATGTCTCCACCTCTGATATTCCATCGATCGACAGGTCGTTGTCACGATCCTATGCAAGAGGTAGGGGTCGTGGGAAGATCACAGGAATGATCCCGTGATACCTGCCCGCTATCGCATGCCCAAGCTCCACCACCTGAGGGATTTCGTCGCGATCGCCAACGCGAGCAGCGTTCGCAGCGCCGCGCGTTCGATCGGGCTCGCGCAGCCGGTTCTCACCCGCAGCCTCCAGGAGCTCGAGCGTGAGCTCGGCACGAGCCTGTTCGAACGCCACTCGCGCGGCATGACGCTTACTCCATCAGGCCAAAGGTTCTTGCTTCGTGCGCAAGTGGCGCTCGAAGAAATCCGTCGCGGCGTCGAAGAAGCCGGGCAGCTCGAAGGCAATATGCAGGGCAGTGTCAGCGTGGCCCTGTCCGGCGCGCTGATGCTGACGCTTTTGCCCGACGTGTACCTGGACTTCCGTCGCACCTGTCCCGAGGTGTCGCTGCGGCTGGTCGAAGGGCTTTTTCCGGCGGTGGAATCGCGGCTGCGCGACGGACGGCTCGATTTCTACATGGGGCCGCGGCCCGAACGTGCGTTGGGCAGTGGCTACCGGGTCCAACTGCTTTTCCATAACGAGCGGCTCGTGCTGGCGCGCAAGGGCCATCCGTTGGCGCGCGAGAAGAGCCTCGAGCGCCTGCTCGAGGCCGAGTGGATCGTGGTGGGCCTGCGCGAACGGGTGGAAGAAGAGTTCGAGGAACAGTTCGTCGCGCTCGGCATGCGCAATCCTCGTCTCAAGACGATCGCGGAGTCGATGCTGGGGCTGATCTCGTTGCTCACGACATCCGACGCGATCGCCCTGCTCCCCAGGCAATGGGCCGACGCCAAGCTGTTCAAGGATGTGGTCGAGCCGATCCGGGTGCGCGAGCCGCTGATCGGCCCGGATATCGTCGAGGTGACGCGGGCCAGACTTCCGCTGACCCCTGCTGCCGAGACGTTCGCGACGCTGCTGCGACGGGTGGCTGCGCATCAACCGCGCGCTTCGAGCGCGAACGATCAGCGCGCACGCCGCATCTGATCCGCCACCCAGTCGACGAACACCCGAACGCGCGGCGACAGTTGCCGATGATGCGGATAGAGCACCGACACCGGCATCGCGGCAGGCGTGTGCTTGGCCAGCACTTCGCACAGCGTTCCTGCTGCGAGTTGCTTCTCCACGTGATAACGCGGCAGCTGAACGAAGCCGAGCCCCGCTTCGCAGCAGGCGACGTAGGCATCGGCATGGCTGACGGTGGCTGAGCCGCGCAGTTGCATCGTTCGCTTCTCATCCCCTACCAGAAACTCGAACGGCAGAATCTTGCCGGTGGCGCCCGCGTAGTTCACGGCGCGGTGGCTCTTGAACTCGTCCAGTGTCGCGGGCGTTCCGTGCCGTTCGAGGTAGGTCTTGCTCGCGCAGGTGACCTGGCCCAGCAGCGCCACGCGGCGCCCCACCATGCTCGACTCGCGCGGCTCGCCGGCGCGCAGCACGCAGTCGACACCTTCGCGCACCAAGTCGACGAGCCGATCACCCATGCCGATCTCGAGCTCGATGTCGGGGTACTTCGCGAAGAAGCCGCCGATCTGCGGCAGCAGGAAGTGCATGCCCAGCGTGCCTTGCAGGTCGACGCGCAGCTTTCCCTTGGGCGCGACAGCCGACTGGCTGAAGGCGGATTCGGCCTCCTCCACGTCCGCCAGCAGCCGCAAACAGCGTTGGAAATACGCCTCGCCGTCGAGCGTCGCGCTCACCTGGCGCGTGGTCCTGTGCAGCAAGCGCACGCCGAGCCGCTTCTCCAGTTGCTGGATCGTGTGGGTGACCGTGGCACGCGGCAGCTGCAAGTCGTCGGCCGCCTTCGTGAAGCTCGCGAGCTCGACGATCCTGACGAACACGCGCATCGAGTCGAAGCGGTCCATGGGGATCCTGATTGTTTGGCTGGATTGGACAGTGATGGCAAATCTACCGTATTTATCTCGAACTGGATAAACATAAGAATTCACTCACCCCAACCCACCAGGAACCCGAAATGAACTCCTCCCCCGTCGCCATCGTCACCGGATCATCCCGCGGCATCGGCGCCGCCATCGCCCAGCGCCTGGCCAAGGACGGCCATGCGGTGATCGTCAACTACGCCGGCAATGCCGACGAAGCCGCCAAGGTCGTCGCGAGCATCGTCGGCGCCGGCGGCCAGGCCACGGCAGTGCAGGCCGACGTGGCCGACCCGGCCGCGGTGCGCCGCCTGTTCGACGAGGCCCTGCGCATCTACGGCCGCGTCGATGTGCTGGTCAACAACGCCGGCATCATGCCGGCCAAGTTGCCGCAGCTCGCCGACACCGACGACAAGACTTTCGACAGCCTGTTCGGCGTGAACGTCAAGGGCAGCTTCAACACAATGCGCGAGGCGGCGGCGCGCATGCAGAGCGGCGGGCGCATCGTCAACTTCTCGAGCAGCGTGATCGGTCTGGCCTTGCCGGGCTACGCCGTCTATGCCGCCACCAAGGCCGCGATCGAGGCCATGACGAACATCCTCGCCAAGGAGTTGCGCGGCAGGAACATCACGGTCAACGCCGTGGCGCCCGGGCCGACGGCCACCGCGCTGTTCCTCAACGGCAAGGCGCCGGAAGTGATCGAGCGCCTTTCCAAAGCCGCCCCGCTCGAGCGCCTCGGTACACCGGAGGACATCGCCAACGCGGTGGCCTACCTGGCAGGCCCCGACGCCGCCTGGGTCAACGCCCAAACGCTGCGTGTCAACGGCGGCATCGTCTGATCGACTCAACCCGACTACTGCAAAGGAATCACCATGAAATCCGTCATCCTCGTCACCGGCGCCTCGACCGGCATCGGCCACCTCACCTCGCGCGCACTGGCTGCCGCCGGCCACACCGTCTACGCCAGCATGCGTGACATCCACGGTCGCAACGCGGCAAGGGTGCGCGAACTGCGCGACTGGAGCTTCGCCAATGGACACGACCTGCGCGCGGTCGAGCTCGACGTGCTGTCGCAGGCGTCGGCCGACCAGGCGGTGCAGACCATCGTCGCCGAGCAAGGACGCCTCGATGTCGTCGTGCACAACGCCGGTCACCTCGTCGTCGGCCCCACCGAAGCCTTCACGCCAGAAGAGATCGTCAAGGTCTTCGACACCAACGTGCTCGGCACCCAGCGGGTCAACAAGGCGGCGCTGCCGGTGCTGCGCGGTCAACAGGCGGGGCTGCTGCTGTGGGTCAGCAGCACGACGACACGCGGCGGCTTCCCGCCCTTCCTGGGGCCCTATGCCGCAGCCAAGGCAGCGATGGATTCGCTTGCCATCACGCTGTCATACGAGGTGGCGCGGTTCGGCATCGAAACGTCGATCGTCGTGCCCGGCGCGTTCACGAAAGGCACTGCGCATTTCCCGAACGCCGGCAAGCCCGCGGACGATGCCACCGCTGCGGCCTACGCGCGCTACGACGGCCTGATGGACCAAGTCGGCGCCCGCTTGAGCGCACTGACGCCGGAGCATGCAGATCCTGCGGCGGTCGCCGACGAGATCACGCGCATCGTCGGTCTTGCCGCTGGAACACGTCCGTTCCGCTCGGTGATCGACTTCATCGACGACGGTGCCGGCGCGGTCACCGAAGTGGCCGAAAGAGTGCGCGAGGAGTTCGCGCACCGCATCGGCATCGCCGACCTGCTCAAGCCGAGCACCGTCGCTGTCTGAGCACGCCGACCATGACAAACGATCTTGTCTTTGTGGCCGGACGCGCTTTGCTGGCGCTGGCCTTCATCGGGCCGGGCAGCCTTCATCTGTTCGACGGTTGGCGCGCTCGGGGCCTGTCGGCGGCGGTCGCCTTCGCTGCCGTCGAGCTCGCGGCCGGCCTCGCGCTGCTGCTGGGGTGGCAGGCACGCTGGATTGCGTTGGCGCTCAGCATCTTCCTGCTCGTCGATGCCTTCGCTTCGCATGCGTTCTGGAGCGCCGCGCTGGCCGACCGGTCCGGCCAGGCACTGCACTTCTTCAAGAACCTGGCTCTCTCCGGCGGGTTCGTGCTGCTTGCCGCCGTCGCAGCGGCAGACGCTCGCTAACTAACCCCGGTGGGGTCGTCGATCAGGCCTTTTTCAACGCCGACATATCAATCGGCAGCGAGCGCAGACGCTTGCCGGTGGCTGCATAGATCGCATTGACGACGGCCGGTGCGATCGGCGGCGTGCCCGGCTCGCCGATGCCGCCGGGCTTCTCGGTACTGGCGACGATGTGCACCTCGACCTTGGGCATCTCGTTCATGCGCAGCACCGGGTAGTCGTGGAAGTTGCTTTGCTCGACCTTGCCGTCCTTCAGCGTGATCTTGCCGTACAGCGCCGCGCTCAGGCCGTAGACGATCGCCCCCTCGATCTGGCGCCGAATGATCTCGGGGTTGACCGTCATGCCGCAGTCCACCGCAGCGACGACCCGGTGCACCTTGGGCACCCCATCGATGCCAACCGAGACCTCGGCCACCTCGGCCACATAGCTGCCGAAGCTCTGCGCCACCGCGATGCCGCGGAATACGCCGGCCGACGCGGGCTTGCCCCAGCCGGCCTTCTCGGCCGCAAGTTCGAGCACGCCCTTGTAGCGCGGCTGCTGGCTGAGCAGCCCACGCCGAAACTCGAACGGATCCTTCTTCGCGGAGGCAGCCATCTCGTCGATGAAGCCTTCGATGAAGAAGATGTTCTGCGAATGCCCGACCGAGCGCCAGAACCACACCTGCGGCCCGGGCTCGCGCCGGCCGTAGGCGATGCGCTGGTTGGCGATGTCGTAGGGGTGGTCGGCAATGCCCTCGAGCGCAAAGGTGTCGACGCCGTTCTCCGGAATCTTCATGAAACCCGAAGCCGCCATGATCGACGGCGACCCCAAGCCGATGTTCAGCATCGTCAGCTTGCCCTGCGCATCGATCGCGCCCGAGAGATGCGCCACCGACGCGGGCCGGTAGAAGCCGGCGGCCATGTCATCTTCACGGCTGTAGATCAGCTTGACCGGCTTGCCGCTGATCTTGCTGAGCAGCGTGGCGTCGATCGTGAAGTCGGGCGCAAAGCGCCGGCCAAAGCCGCCGCCGAGCATCATCGTGTGGATCTTCACCTTGGCGGGGGTGGCCTGCGCGACCTGCGCCAGGATGCCCTGCGCCGGGCCCTGGCTTTGTGTGCCGGCCCAGATCTCGACCTCGTCGCCCTTGACCCACGCAGTGCAGTTCATCGGCTCCATGCAGGCGTGCGCCAAGTACGGGGCTTCATACAGCGCGTCGAGCGTCGCGGCGCTGTTGGCGGCAGCGTCTCTCAGGTTGCCCACATCGGCGGCGACCGCTTCGGCGGCGTTGGCACCGTCGGTGAGCATCGCGCTCACTTTCGCAGACGACAGATCGGCGTTCGCGCCCAGGTCCCACCGGACCTCGAGCTCATCGCGCCCCTTCTTGGCGGCCCAGTACCCATCGGCCAGCACGGCCACGCCGCTCGGCAGCGTGACGATCTGCTTGACACCCTTGACGGCCTTGGCCTTCGCGTCGTCCATGCCGGCGACCTTGGCGCCGGGCATCGGCGCACGCGCCATCACGGCCACCAACAGACCGGGCACCTGCGCGTCGATGCCGTACCTGGCTGTGCCATTGACCTTGGCCGGAGTGTCCAGCCGCTTGAGCGGCTTGCCGAGCAGCTTGAAGTCCTTGCTGTCCTTGAGCTTCGGGTTGGCAGGCACGGCCTGTGTTGACGCGGCCGCCACCAGCGCGCCGTAGCTCAGCTTGCGGCCATCGGGTGCGATGACCTGACCGTTGGCGGTCCGCAACAACGCGGCGTCGAGTTTCCATTGCGCGGCGGCGGCCGCCACAAGCATCTCGCGCGCGGCCGCCCCCGCCTTGCGCAGGGGCTCCCAGTGCGCGCGCACTGTCGTGCTGCCGCCGGTGGCCTGCATGCCGAACATCGGGTTGGCATAGGCTTTGTCGACCGGTGCCTGTTCGACGCTCACCTTGCTCCAGTCGGCGTCGAGCTCTTCGGCCAGCAGCATCGGGATGGCGGTGAGTACGCCCTGCCCCATTTCGGCCGAGCCGCACACGACGATGACGCGGTTGTCGGGCGTGATGCGCAAGTAGGCATTGGGCGAAAACACGGCTGCCGGGTCGGCCGCGAGCGCGCGCCCGGCCACCGCCGGCAGCGCGAATCCGACCACCAGCGCCGCGGCGCCGCTTGTCTCGAGAAAGCGCCGGCGCGAGGGGTTGTCCAGCGCGGCGTCATCGAGGGTGGTGCGGTTCATGTCAGGCTCCCTTCGCAAGAGCGACCGACGCATCCTTGATGGCCGCGCGGATCTGGTTGTAGGTGCCGCAGCGGCACACGTTGCCGCTCATCGCGCCGTCGATGTCGGCATCAGTCGGCTTCTTCTTGTCGGACAGCAGCGCGCAGGCGCTCATGATCTGGCCCGACTGGCAATACCCGCATTGCGGCACGTCGTGGCTGATCCATGCAGCTTGCACGGCCTTGCCGGTGCGGGTGTTGCCGATCCCTTCGATGGTCGTGACCTTCTTGCCGGCCGCCGCCGACAGCGGCGTCTGGCAGGAACGCACAGGCGTGCCGTCCAAGTGGACAGTGCACGCACCACACAGCGCCATGCCGCAACCGAATTTGGTACCGGTCAGCTGCAACTGCTCGCGCAGCGCCCACAGCAAAGGCATATCGGCATCCGCGTCGATGGTGACCGGCTTGCCGTTGACTGAGAACTTGATCATGGTGGATCTCCAGGCGACCTGGCAGGGCCGGATCGGGACAGCGATGTGGGGAGCGCGAGCGTTGCGCAAACGCGGCGAAACGATGGTCCGCAGGTCGGCTCAGAAGTTGACGACCGCGTCCGTGGGCACCCGCGCTTCACGCATGCCCAGCTGAACGATCAGGTCGTCGAGCACCAATGGCAGTTGGCCCAGGCTGCAGCCTGCGAACACGTAGAAGTCGGGACGAACGACCAACACCTCGATGACATGCTGCGCGAAGTAAGCCGCGTAGCTGCCTTCGACATCGATGGCATCGGCGCCGTGTTGCCGCTCGCCGACATGGCAGAACACGACACCCAGCGGCTCTAGCGCGGCCAGCTGTGCGGGGGCGAGCCGCGAGGCGGGGTGCGCGACAGTGCTGAGCACGACGAACTTGCCGCGCGGCTGGAATGCATCGAGCAGATCGAAGCGCTCGCCGACCTTGACCGGCGCTTGCACCGCCAGGTCACCGGTGGGTGCGCGCAGGCTGCCGTCCGCTTCGCGATGCAGCAGGCCGCCCACGAGCTTCGGAAAGTCGGGCATCGGGGGACGCCAGCCTTGGCGAAACCTCTCGTCGCGCTCTTCGGCCGCGCTCGGATCGACGGTGCAGGGAAGTTTTCCGGACTCGATCGAGATGAGTGTCCAGTCTCGAACGTGCGGGTAGCGTTCCTCCTGGTAGGAACGAAGAATGTCCGGCCCGCTGACGCCGCGCAGCACGAGATCGAGCTTCCAGCTGAGGTTGGCCGCATCGCGGATGCCCGAGCACATTCCCTGGCCCATGAACGGCGGCATCGTGTGCGCCGCGTCGCCCATCAGGAATATGCGTCCCTCACGCCAGCGCTTGGCCAGCCGCGCGCTGAAGACGTAGGGCAGCTGCCGGATGATCTCGACGTCGTCGGGCGTGACCCCCTGCTCGGCGAGCAGCTCCCATGCCTTCTCGGGGCGCTGAAATTCCTCCGGCGTCTCGTTCTCGAACATGCACCACTCCCAGCGCCGATGGCGCTTGCCGAGCGGCAGGATCGTGACCGGCCGGCGCGGGTCGCAGATCTGCCCGCAGTCGGGGTCGAATCGACGCAGCTCGCGCTTGCGCCGTGCGTCGACGATGAGCCAGCGCTCGTTGAACCCGAGGTCGTCCTGCTCGATCCCCAGTTGCCGGCGCACGGGGCTGTTGGCGCCGTCCGAGGCGATCAAGTAGCGTCCGAGCAGCCGGGTCTCTTCGTCGGTCACGACGGGGGTTTGTGAGCCCTCGACATGTTCCGTCTTGCGCAGAACCAGCTCGACGTAATCGTCGTGATGGATGAAATCGACGGCCTGCCAGCCGCAGAACATGTCGACCCGGGGATCGCGCTCGAGCTTGTCGGCAAGCGCCCTGTCGATCAGCGGCATGAACATCATGTAGTCAGCGTTGTAGCCCGACACGCCTTTGGCACCCCATGCGAACTCGATCAGCACTTCGCCTTTGGCGTTCTTCCACACGTAGTCCATCGGTGCCTCGGCGTCGGCCAGCACCTTGTCGGCGCAATCGACCGACGCCAGTACGCGCGCGATCTCGTGGTCGATGTGCCCGGCGCGTGGATGCCCGTACAAGCCGGTATGCTTTTCGACCAGGGCCACGTTGTGGCCCGACTGCGCAATCAGTGCGGCCGATGTCATGCCCACGGGGCCGCGGCCGAGCTGGATCACGTCGTAGATCTTGTCCGTCATCGCTGTCTCCGATTCGTTTTCAGCCGAGTTCCGTGTTCGATGCAAAGCCTTCAGGCGGCTGCGGACCCCAGACGAAGAACGCGTCTTCGCCGTCGTGGTCGCCTGCTGCCCATTCGGACCCGTGGGCGATGAAGTCCATGTCGAACGAGTATTCGCAGTAACCGCCCCACGGCTGCTTGGCGTAGTAGAAGTAGTTCGATCCGAGCACGTGGCGCCCAACGCCCCAGCCCTGGTCGTAGCCCTTGGCGGCGAGCTGCCTCGCACCGAGGCCCACGTCGTCGAGGCTGCGCACATCCCAGCTCGAGTGGTGCAACCCCGGCCCTTCGGATTTAACGAACGCCACCAGGTGATGGTCGCTGCCGTGCGGCGTATGCATGAAGGCGATCTCGTTCGCGGAACGGTCGGACAGGCGCAAGCCCAAGACCCGCGAGTAGAACTGGACCGCCCTGTCCACGTCGGCGCTGAAGAGCAGGACATGAGAGAACCTCCTTGGCCTCACGAATGGCGCCTTGCTGCGCTTGGGCGCCATCGTGCGCGGCACCGACCGCGGATCCCCGGCGGCGCTGGGCGAGGTCTTGCCTGCGACGACGAGCTCGATCAGCATGCCGTCCGGGTCGCGCAGGCGCAGCGCGCTGTTCGACCCCGCATCGATCATGTCGACGCCGGCTTGCCGCAAGTGGTCCGCGAAACGCGGAACGTCTTCGGCGTAGATCCCGAAGCGCAGCCCGAGCAGCTTCTTGCGCTCGCCGCGCGCGACGCGGCAAACGGCGTGGCCGCTGTCGAAGGTCTGCAGGTACAGGCCATCCGCCCTGCGCTGCACATCGAGCCCGAAGGCGGCGTAGAAGCGTGCGGCCTCTTCGAGGTTGGGCACGCTCACATCGAAGCGGTCGAGCGAGTGGACCGCCAGCAAGGGGTCATGCGTCATGGCAGTCTCCATGCGTCATTGGTTCAGGCCGCGGTCCAGCCGCCGTCGACCAGCAACGATGCACCGGTGATCAGCGCTGCCGCATCGCCGGCCAGGAACAGGATCGGGCCCATCACATCGCTCAGCTCGCCCAGGCGGCCGAGGGCGATCTTGCCAAGCACATGATCGCGGAACTCGGGCTGCTCGAGCTGGGCGCGTGTCATGTCGGTGGCGATGAAGGTGGGGCACACGCTGTTGACACGGATGCCATGCGGCCCGACTTCGCAGGCCAGCGCCTTGGTCATGCCTTCGATCGCGTGCTTGGTCGCGCAGTAGACCGTGCGCATGGGCGCCCCGACATGCCCCATCTGCGACGAGATCTGGATGATGGACCCCGGACGGCGGTGCGCGATCAGGCCGCGCACCACTTCGCGCGCCACCCGCAGCGCCGACTTGATGTTGAGCTCCACGAGCAGGTCGATGTCCTCATCGGGCGTGTCGGTGAGCAGTGCCGGCCGGTTGGTGCCCGCGTTGTTGACGAGCACCGGATACGGCCCCGTGTCATGCACGAACTCGGCCATCCGACGCGAGTCGGTGACGTCGAGCGATGCGGCCGAAGCCAGCAGACTGACAGCTCGCAGTGCCCGGGCCACCGACTCGGTCTCGGCGCTCGATCGCGCCACCAGCATCACGTCGGCTCCGGCCTCGGCCAGCGCGACGGCGGCGGCCATGCCGATGCCCCGGCCCGCACCGGTGACCAGTGCGCGGCGTCCATCGAGCCGCCACGAGGGGGTGCTGGGCAATGCAGCGGCCGTCTTGATTGCGGTGGTCACGGTTGGATCCTCGGCGCGACTCAGAGCGCGTCGACCGGCTGGTACCACTCGACACGATCGCGCTTGCCATAGCGGCGCACGCGGATGTTGGCCTGCTCGCCATGGCCGGCAAAGTTCTCCATGTGGCACAGGCGCGAACAGTACTCGCCGATCAGCGCGGACGCCTCATCTGTGAGCACGCGCTGGTAGGTGCAGGTCTTGATGAACTTGCCGACCCACAGGCCGCCGGTATAGCGCGCGGCCTTGTTGGTGGGCAGGGTGTGGTTAGTGCCGATCACCTTGTCACCGAAGGCGACGTTGGTGCGCGAGCCCAGGAACAAGGCGCCGTAGTTGCTGAGGTTGTTCAGAAAGAAGTCGGGGTCGCGCGTCATTACCTGCACGTGCTCGGAAGCGAGCTCGTCGGCCTTGGCGAGCATCTCGTCCAGCGTGTCGCACACGATGACCTCGCCGTTCTCGGCCCATGCGGTACGCGCAATGTCTGCCGTCGGCAGGATCGTCAACTGGCGCTCGACCTCGGCCAGCGTGGCCTTGGCGAGCGCTTCCGAATTGGTCAGTAGCACGGCCGGCGTGGTGGGCCCGTGCTCGGCCTGGCCCAGCAGGTCGACGGCGCAGATCTCCGCGTCGACGCTGTCGTCGGCGATCACGAGTGTCTCGGTCGGGCCGGCGAACAGGTCGATGCCGACGCGGCCAAACAATTGGCGCTTTGCCTCGGCGACGTACATGTTGCCCGGGCCGACGATCATGTCGACCGGCGCGATCGATTCGGTGCCGAGCGCCATCGCCGCCACGGCCTGCACGCCTCCCAGCACCAGGATCTCATCGGCGCCTGCGAGGTGCATCGCGGCAACGATGGCCGGGTGCGGCGCACCGTGGAACGGCGGCGCCGTCGCGACGACGCGCTTGACCCCGGCCACCTTGGCGGTGAGCACGCTCATGTGGGCCGAAGCGATCAGCGGGTACTTGCCGCCGGGGATGTAGCAGCCCACGGCGTTCACGGGCAGATGCTTGTGGCCCAGAACGACACCCGGCATCGTCTCGACTTCGAGGTCGAGCATCGTGTCGCGCTGCTTCTGCGCGAAGTTGCGGATCTGGGCCTGCGCGAAGCGGATGTCTTCCAGCTCGCGCGGGGACAAGGTGGCGATCGCAGCGTCGATCTGCTCAGGCGACAAGCGGAAGTTCTGCGGTGCCCAGTTGTCAAACTTCTGCGAGTACTCGCGCACGGCGGCATCGCCACGTTCGGAGACGTTTCGGATCAGGTCTTCGACGGTGGCGCGGACCTTGGCGTCGGCGGCGGCCAGCGCCTCGACGTCGCGGCCTTTCTTCAGATAGCGAATCATGGGGATCTCCAGGTTTCAGAGGAGGGATGGGTGGGTGAACCGTGACTTCAAGGGATGCAGCCGGCGACCGAGCTCGTCGCTGTCGACAAGGGCGACCGCCAGGAGCACGACCCCCGAGGCGATGTCGTGCATGAAGGGAGGCACGCCGATGGCGGTGAGTCCCGAGCGCAGCACGCACAGCACCAGTGCGCCGGCGGCGATGCCGAGTGGTCGGCCTTTGCCGCCCGAAAGCGAAACGCCCCCGACGATGGCGGCGGCGGCTGCCGGCACGAGCGTGTCAGCGAGGCCGACCGGGGAGGCCGCCGCCAGACTGAAGCTGAGCAATGCACCGCTGCCACCGGTCAGCATCCCGGCCACCGCAAACGTCGCGAAGAGGATCGCCTTGACCCGCACGCCCGCCACCAGCGCGGCGCGGCGGTCGCTGCCCACCGCGATGAGGTCGCGCCCGACCCGGGTCCACGAGATCACGAACTCCGCGATCAGAAAGACGCCGATGGCCAGCAGGCTGCGCAGCGAGAAGACGCCGGCCAGCCGTTGGTTGACCGCTTCGACCACATCCATGCGTTCGAAGCCGATCGTCTCGTTGCCTGTCAGGACATAGGCCAGCCCGGACAGCACGAACAGTCCGCCCAGCGTGACGCTGATCGACCCCAAGCCGAGCCGCCACATGATTCCCGCCTGGACGAGACCTGAAGCGGCCCCGACGGCCAGGGCGAGCACGACTCCGAGCAGTGGATGTACGCCACCCGCCAGCACCGCCACGCACCCCGCGAAGCTCAGCGTGCCACCTATCGAGAGGTCGAACTCGCGCACCATCATCGTGAGTCCGAGTGCCAGCGCGATCGGGCCCAGCGTCGCGAACTGCTGCAGCACGCTGTAGGCCGTGGCTTGCGACAGCACCCGTCCGTGACCCCCGTCGGCGGCAGCGAGCGCAGCGACCACCACCAGCAGCAGAACGACTGGCCGCCCGATGGGGCTGCGAAGCATCGATTGCAGCGGATTCATCGCGTGCCTCCGCGGTACTGAAGCATGATCGCGCCGAGCACGAGCCCGCCGGTCAGCAGGTACTGCATTTGCGTGCTGAAGCCGTGCAGCAACAACAGGCCCTGCACGGTGGCCAGCAGGAACGCACCGGCGAGCGTGTGTACGACCGAGCCCCGGCCGCCCTGGATCGCCGTGCCGCCGAGCAGCACTGCGCTGATGGCGTGGTAGTCGTATCCGATGCCGTGCTGCATGTCGCCCGAGCTGTAGCGTGCGGCGATCAACACCGCCGAGACGGCTGTGAACACGCCCGCGGCCACGTACGCGAACACGACGGTGCGCCACGGTTCGATGCCCACCGCGCGCGCGGCTCGCGGGTTGCTGCCGACGAGGTAGACCTGCCGTCCAAGCCGCGTGCAGGACAGAACGAACTGTCCCGCGAAGGCGAGCAGCAGCAGCGCCGCCACCGGACCTGGGACCGGTCCGACCTGCCCCTTCAGCACGTCCGCTTCGGTGCCTTCCGGGTAAACACCGCGCCCGCCCGTCAGCCAGGTCGTGAGACCGGTGATGAGTGCCATCGCGGCCATGCTGACGATGACCGGGTTGGCCCTGAAGTACCCGATGACCCAACCCTGAAGACCGCTCACCAGGGCGCCGAACACCAGCGTGATGGCGATGGCCGGTAGTAGTCCGAGCGGCAACATGCCGACGAACACGATCGTGCCGGCCGACAGCGTCACGCCGAGGCTGAACGACATGATGTTGCCGGACAGCGTGATGAAGGTCATGCCCACCGCGACGCAGCCGATGAAGGAGACCGTCGTCAGCAGGGCCAGGATGCTGGTCTTCGAGAAGAAGCCGGGCGTCGCGACGGCCCAGCCCACGAGAGCAAGCACAGCGACGATGCGCACGATGCGCACCGCTTCCAAACCGCCGGGACGGCCGATCGCGGCGAGCATGCCGGGCATTCGTGCGCTCGGGGAAGGCTGGGCGGAAGACGTCATGCTGCGTTCCGTTTCAGGCGACGGGGTGAGTGATGTCCGTCACCACCTGCTGCATCGTGGCTTGCCCTCTTGGATAACTCCCGACCCGGCGCCCGCGGTAGAGGGTCACCACGCTATCGCCGAGGCCGATCACTTCCTCCAGGTCGGTGGATGCCACCACCACCGCATGCCCGTTGGCGCAGAACTGCCGCATCAACGCGTAGATCTCGGCGCGCGCGCCGACGTCGATTCCGCGGGTCGGTTCGTTCATCACGATGACGCCGGGACGCCCGCGATCGAGGCAGCGACCGAAGGCGAGCTTCTGCTGGTTGCCGCCGCTCAGCTCGTTGGCCCGTGAGCCAAGGCGACCCACGTCGACTTTGACCTGACGGGCCAGGTCGCGCGCCTTGTCGCGAAGGCTGCGACGTTGGAGCACGCCGGCGCGTGTGTGCTGGTCCAGGCGCAGGGCAGTGAGGTTCTCGCCGACGCTGAGTTCCTGGAAGACCCCCTCGGCGGCGCGGTCGCCGGAGACGTACATCACGTCGTTGCGCAGCGCACTCTCCGCCGAACCGAGCGTGATGCGTCGGGTGTTCACGCGGACCTCGCCGTGCGCTGCGTATTCGAGTCCGGCGATCGCACGGATGACCTCTTCGGCGCCCGACCCGATCTGGCCGGCAAGGCAGCAGATCGTGCCGGCAGGAACATCCAGGTTCAGATCCGACACACGTCCAGGAATCGTGAGCCCCGACACCGAAAGTCGCACGTCGCCGCTGGTTCTCTGCGCGGGTGGGTACATCGCGTCGTGCGGGCGCCCGAGCATCAACTCGACCAGCTCCGAGCGTTCCAGGCCCTCGATACCGCGCGTCGAGACGTGCTTGCCGTTGCGGAACACCGTGACGGTGTCGCAGAGGTCGAACACCTCGCCCATGCGATGCGTGATGTAGATGATGGAACGGCCCTCTCGCTTGAGCGAGCGCAGCGCGGCCGACATCCTGGCGATCTCGTTGTCGGACAGGGCGGCAGTCGGTTCGTCGAGCAGCAGCACCTTGGCATCACGCGTCAGCATGCGCGCGATCTCGACGATCTGGCGCTCACCGAGGCTCAAGGTCGACAGCGGCACATCCAGTGGAATGGCTTGCATGCCCAGCAGATCGAGCGCCGCCCTCGCCTTGCGGCGCAACTCGGCGCGTTTGTGCAGGAAGGGAATGTCGAGCGTGCCGAGCCAGATGTTGTCTTCGACCGAGAGCTCGGGACAGACGCTGAGCTCCTGGGCCACCAGCGCGATACCGGCAGCCTGTGCCTCTCGCGGCGACCGGATCGGACGATGGAAGCCCGACACCTGTACGCTTCCGGCGTCGGGGTGGTAAACGCCCGTCAGCAGCTTGATGAACGTGCTCTTGCCCGCGCCGTTCTCGCCGCACAGTGCGCGAACCTCGCCGGGACGAATGTCGAAGTCGATGCCCTCGAGGGCGACGACGGGGCCGAAGCGCTTCGACAGGCCGCGGGCCGACAGGACTGAAGCGTCGTTCATGCTGAGCACTTGGAGTCGCTGCGGGTGGCTGTGCGTGACGTATCGGCTCAGTACGAGCAGGCCGCGGCCCACGTGGCCAGGTTGGCGCTGGTCACGATCTCGTGCTCGATGTAGTGGCGCTTCTCAAGCGGCTTGCCTTCGAAGTACTCCTGAATCTTCGCCGCCGCGAGCCGGGCTTCCTCGGCCGGGATCATGCGCACTGTGGCTGCCATCTTTCCGTCCTGGAGATTGCGCACCCCGGGTGCCTGGCAGTTGCCGCCGACGACCGTGAGCGAGCCCTTCTCCGTTCCGAGCTTGATCCCCGCGGCGACGGCCGCCTGGATTGCACCGTTGGCGAGGCTGTCGTTCATGCCATAGATGCCGTCGAGTCCACCCTGCGCCGAGAAGCGGGCGAGCACCTGACCGGCCGTGCGTTCCGCCTGCGCCGGATTCCACTTGACGTCTTCGATCGCGACGATCTGCACGCCCGGGTAGCGCGCCAGCGAACGCTTCATGCCTTCCATGCGCATTGGCGCGATGCCCTCGGCCATGCTGCCGGTGATGGCGACGATCTTCGCGTTGGACCGACCGCTGGCCGTCATCGCTTTGCCGATCGCTTCGCCAGCGAGCTCTCCCAAGCGACCCGAGTTGGTGCCGATGTAGCTGAGGTAGAGGTCGGCCGCGTCGTTGCCCGGGAACTCCGAGATGATCAGCACGACCGGGATCTTCGCGGCCTTGGCTCGCGTGAGCGCCGGCACGATGGCTTTCTGGCTGATCGTTTGCAGCACCAGCATGTCGAACTTTTGGGCGATGGCGTCGTCGACTTGCTGGGCCTGCAAGGCCGGGTCGAACGGGCTCGAGAACAGCGTTGCCGCGATGCCCTTCGGCGTGGCCGCATCGGTGAAGGCCTTGGTCCAAGCGCCGATGTATTTGTCCTGGGTGGGGCCGACCAGCAGTGCGACACGCTTGCCCTGCGGCTGGGCGTGAGCGATGCCGATCGACAGGATGGTCGCGGCGACCAGCGCCGAGGCGGCGCGCAAGATGTTGAACATGGGATGTCTCCTGTGACTCGTTCTAGTGACGCCGGCGTGTCAAGCTGCCTCGACTTCGTCCACGATTGGGTTGCGCAGGACACCGAGGCATTCGATCTCCACTTCGCAGACGTCGCCGGCCTTCATGAACAGCGGCGGCTTGCGTGCGGCGCCGACTCCCGCAGGAGTTCCCGTCACGATGACGTCGCCGGGGTTCAGCGTCATCGCTTCGCTGAGCACCGACACCAGCGTCGCCACGTCAAACACCAAGTCGCTGGTGGACGCGTCCTGCACTACTTGGCCATTCAAGCGCGTCTGCAGCCGCAGGCCGGCAGCGCCTGCAGGCAGCTCGTCGGCGCTGACGAGGCTGGGACCGAACGCCCCCGTGCCGTCGAAGTTCTTGCCGACCGTCCACTGCGGCGTGCGATGCTGGAAGTCGCGAATCGAGCCGTCGTTGAAGATCGAGTACGCGACGACATGGTCGAGCGCCTTGTCCTTGGCGATGCGTCGACCGCCCTTGCCGATCACCGCGACCAGCTCGCCTTCGTAGTCGAACTGGGTCGACTCCGGAGGCCGCAGCAGCGGCGCATCGTGCGCGATCAGGCTCGAAGGAAAGCGCGCAAAGAGCGTCGGGTACGTCGGCAGCGCGTAGCCGCTCTCGGCCGAGTGGTCCTTGTAGTTCAGGCCCACGCAGATGATCTTGGCGGTCTGCGCGGAAAGCACCGGCAGGTACTCGATGGAAACCAGATTGATGGGCACACCCTTCGCGAGGGCCGCACCGGCATCGCGAAGTGAAGCGGCTCCGCCCGCGACGATGCTGTCGAGGTTGCCCGGAAAGCCGGCGCTGCCTGCCAGCAAGCCGCGGGCGCCGCCGTTCGAATCCAGCACAGCCACACCGTGCCGGCCGGCTTGCCTGAAAGAAATGAAGCGCATCCTGGTTCCTTCGCTGTTGTCTACTTAACTTAAGAATATCTACTTTTTATTGATTGTCAACTTTTTTTGTTCCGAATAGACTTCAGCTGTGGCAACGAGGATTGCAAATGGAAGTTCAACGAGCGGCGGGTAGCAGCCTCACAAACGATGCGTACGAGCATCTGCGTGACGATGTACTTTCCTGTCAGATCCTGCCGGGGCAGAAGCTCAAGATCAGTGAGCTGGTCGAGCGCTTGGGGGTCAGCCAGGGTGCGGTGCGCGAAGCGCTTTCCCGACTGACGTCGGAGGGCTTGGTGGTTGCCGAGCCGCAGAAAGGATTTCGCGCCAGCCCCATCTCCGCCGCCGAACTGAGGGACCTGACTCGCGTGCGCATCGAGATCGAAAGCCTGTGCCTGCGCCGCTCCATCGAGCTGGGCGACCTGGCGTGGGAGTCGGAGTTGCTCGCTGCGTATCACGCGCTGTCGAAGACGCCGGAAAGAACGGACGGGACGCCGGCAGTGCGGATGACCGACTCGTGGGCGCACGTCCACGGCCGCTATCACGAGAAGCTCATCGCTGCCTGCGACAGCCCTTGGCTGTTGCGCATCCGCGCCCAGTTATTTGCGCAGGCGGAGCGCTATCGCCGCCTGTCGGTTCCACTGCAGACGCACAAACGCGACACCAACACCGAACACCTGGAGATCATGGAGGCCGCCATCGAGAGAAATGCCCGACTGGCCACGGCTTTGCTCGCCACCCACTTTGAAACCACCACCGAGATTCTTCTAAGTGCGCTGCGACTCGATGACCAGGACGCCGCACCGCAACGGATCGAAAGACTGCATGGATCTCCGGCTCTCGACCTCGGCTGACGGACTGGCGTGGCCCGAGTCGCCACGCTGGAAGGACGGCTGCCTGTGGTTCTCGGACGTGCACAACTTTCGCGTAATGAAGCTGCGTCCGGGCGGGTCGCCCGAAGTCGTCGCTCAGGTTCCAGGACGTCCGGCCGGCATGGGCTTCATGCCGGATGGGCGGCTGCTGCTCGCCTCGGCGCTCGACAAAAAGCTGTGGTGGGTTTTGGACGGCGGCGAGCTCGAGCTGGCCGTCGACCTGTCTGTCATGGTCAAGGGCCTGCTCAACGACATGGTGGTCGACGGAACAGGCCGGGCCTGGGTCGGCGACACCGGCTTCGACCTGCTCAAGGGTGAGCCCGAGCGAACGGGCAGCTTGTTGTCATGGGCGCCCGGCTCGCCGGTGCGCGTCGCGACCGAGGACGTGCTGTTCCCCAACGGGATCGCCATCGCACCGGATCACCGCACGCTGTACCTGGCCGAGACTTTCGGCAGCCGCGTCAGTGCGTTCCGCATGCAGGGCGATGGTCGGTTGTCGGAACGCCGCGTCCATGCGGGGCTCGAAGGGCGTCCGGACGGCCTGTGCCTCGACCTCGAAGGCGCGTTGTGGGTGCCTCTGCTGTGGCAGCAGGAGTTCCACCGCATTGCCCCCGATGGCCGCATCACGCAGCGCATCCGCCTCGAAAAGGAGCGCGCGATATCGTGCGTTTTGGCGGGGCCCGAGCGCCGCACTCTTTTCCTCGGTGTGGCCGAGATCGACGAGAGCGACAAGAGCAACATCAAGCGCTTGGGCTCGATCAGGGAGTGCTCGGTTGCTGTCCCCGGCGCCGGCATCCCTTGAGCGCCGATCAGGGTCCCTCCAGGTCCGCGAATTCATAGGCCTCTCGCAGCAGCGGATCCTCGCTGCCGCGGCGTACGACCTGCTCCACCACGCGCTGAACTTCGCGCACGGCCGCGAGCTGATGAGGCACCTCGGAAAACGTCCAGCGGAGGTGGCGGATCAGCGCAGGCGCCTCGATCCTGCGCGCCACGAGTGCACCCTCCCTCACCGCATCGACGACCATCGGCATTGGAAGCACGGTGCTCGCGATGCCGCTTCGCACCAGCTTCAGGATGACGCCGATCGATTGCACCTGGTATTCGATGCGCAACGGAACACCCAGATCGCGCGCGGCGCCCTCGACAGCCTTGCGCAGTGAGTCTCCCTCAGCCGCCATGGCCAGTGGCTGTTCGAGGACTTCGCTCATCGGGATGGGCCCGGCCGGAGAGTCCGCGCCGCTGTTGCAAGTGATGAAGTACAGGTGTTCGGTGAGCAGCCGCGGAGCATCGTCCTTCGGGGATGCAGGCTCGAAGATCAGCGTCAGGTCGGCCTTCCCCGCCTGCGCCCATTCTCGGAGGACGTGTCCGACGGCTTCGGCCAGATGAAGCCGGAGGTTGGGCAGCTCGCGCTGCACCGCCAGAAGGATCGGCAGCGCGAACGCGGTGGCCGCGCTCGGCGTCAGGCCCAGCGTGACGGGGCCCGAGAGTCCGGTTGACAGGTTGCGGAGTTCTTCCTTGAGCGAGCGCGTGTGGGCCAGCGTCTCCTTCGCCCACTGAAGCGCCAGCAAGCCCGCCGGCGTGGGCATGACACCGCGCGCGTGCCGCTCGACCAGTTGGGCACCGAGCTCATCTTCCAGACCGCGGATCTGCAGCCCGAGCGCAGGCTGCGCGACGAACAGGCGTTCGGCCGCGCGGCTGATGCTGCCGAGTTCGCACACCGTGATGAAGCTCTCCAGCTGGCGCAGTCTCATCGGGACCTCCTGTCGGGCAGCGGCATTGTGCGCGCGCAAGCCAGACATGGATTGCATGGCAGCGGTGCAGAAGCTGTATTGGACCGGGCCCCCGGCGGCACCAAGAATCGAGGCTCTCCTTCGAACTTCGGTGCACAACGATGAATGCCTCGTCCCTTGTGGATCCCTCGGTCGTCCAGGAATTGGTCGACGCCAACCGCATCCTCTACAACGAAGGCGTGCTGGACGCCTTCGGCCACGTGAGTGCACGGCACGACAAGCACCGCGACCGCTTCCTGCTGGCCGCCAATCTTGCACCCGCGCTGGTGGGGTCGGACGACATCCTCGAGTTCGACCTCGATGGATCGCCCGTCGTCGATACCGACCGGCGACTCTATGTCGAGCGGTTCCTGCACGCCGAGATCTATCGCGCGCGGCCCGACGTGATGGCGATCGTGCACAGCCACTCCGTCGCCGTGCTTCCGTTCAGCGTCAGTCAGCGCGCACGGCTCAGGCCCGTGTGCCACATGAGCGGATTCCTCGGCAGCGGCGCGCCGGTCTTCGACATCCGCGACACCGCCGGACCGGCCACCGACCTGCTGATACGAGACCGTGAGCTGGGCGTCGCCCTCGCGAAGTCGCTGGATCGCCACGCCGTGGTCTTGATGCGCGGCCATGGCTCGACGGTGGTCGCACCTTCGATCCGGCTCGCCGTTTATCGCGCCGTCTACACCGAGGTCAACGCGCGTGTGCAACTGCAAGCCGAGCAACTGGGACCGATCACCTTTCTCACCGGCGAAGAGGCCGACGCCACCGCCGAATCGAACGAAGCCAACGTGGACCGCCCGTGGCTTCTCTGGCAAGCCAAAGCGCGCCTGGGCGGCACCTGAATCGCACCGCATCACAGGAGACATGAATGCATCGACGAACCTTCCTCGCCTGGACGAGCGCCATTGCGGCGCCCTTGCCAGCGTTCGCGGCCGAACCCTGGCCGGCCGCCAAGCCCGTGACCCTTGTCGTTCCTTCATCCGCGGGGGGCGGGACCGACGCATTCGCGCGCACGCTGGCGCAGTCGTTGTCCGAAGCGCTCAAGCAGACGGTGATCGTCGACAACCGTGCGGGCGCCAGCGGCAACCTCGGTACCGAACTCGTCGCGCGCGCAGCCCCCGACGGCTACACGCTTCTTCTCGCCGCGAGCGCTGCAGTCGCCATCAACCCCGCCTTGTTCCAGAAGATGTCGTTCGATCCGGAACGCGATCTGCTGCCGGTCGCGCGCGGCGTGAGCTCACCGTATGTGCTGTTGGCCTCACCTTCGCTGAAAGTCAGCAGTCTGGAGGGCCTCATCGCGCGAGCCAAGCAGGAGCCCGGTAAGCTGGCGTTCGGATCGGCCGGCGTCGGTACCGTCCCATACCTGGGGGTGCGCATGCTCGAAGAGGCCAGCGCGACGCGATTCCTGCACGTGCCGTACAAGGGCTTGGCGCCTGCGTTCCAGGACCTCATTGGCGGCCAGCTCGCATTCATCCTCGCCGACCTGGCATCGGGCGCGCCGCACCTCGGACGGCTCACGCCGCTGGCCATCAGCGAACGACTGCCGGCGCATCCGAAGCTGCCGACATTCGCTGAAGCAGGGTATCCCAGCGTTCGGCCCAGCAACTACTTCAGCGTGTTGGCTCCGGCCGGCACGTCGCCGGCGATTGTGAGCAGACTCAGCAGCGAGGTGAACGCTGCCATGCGCAAGCCGGCCGTTGCAGCCAAGCTTGAACAGCTGGGCCTGCTACCGGTCTTCGACACGCCTGAGTCGTTCGCGAAGACGCTGAAGGAAGAGCGAGCCACGTGGGCCGCCTTCATCCGCCGAAACGGCATCAAGCAGGGCGACTGAGGCAAAGCGGGGCTCGTTTCGCGGCCATCGAAACGATCGGCTGAAACATGAACTTCTTGTTCATGAACTGATTGTTGGTTTCGCTTGTATTCCGGAGTGGAAAGAATCGGCGCCGGCCAAATCATTGGGGATATGCGCGCATGAAAGTCAGTGTCAATGGCAAGGATCTCGAGGTCGCAGCGGGCGACGACACACCCTTGCTCTGGGTGTTGCGTGACGAGCTGAAGATGACCGGCACCAAGTTCGGCTGCGGGGTGGCCCTGTGCGGCGCCTGCACGGTGCATGTCGATGGCGCGCCGACACGGGCCTGCGTGATGCCGGTCAGCGCAGTGGCGGGCCGCAAGGTGACGACGATCGAGGCCATCGGGTCCTCGCCTCTCGGCCGCCGTGTGCAGCAGAAGTGGGAAGAGCTCAACGTTCCTCAATGCGGCTATTGCCAGTCGGGGCAGGTGATGGCAGCGGTGGCGCTGCTCGGCAAGACTCCCAAGCCGACGGACGCCGACATCGACGAAGCGATGTCCGGAAATCTGTGTCGCTGCGGAATGTACCCGCGGATCCGGGCAGCGATCCATGCCATTGCCGCCTCGGCGGCCTGACGGGACCACCGACATGACCCACACGGTGTCCACACCTGTTCAAGATGATGCGAGCGTCTCGCGGCGCAGTTTCCTGCAAATCGGTGCGCTCGCCGGCGGTGGCCTCGTCGCGGGCTTCTATCTGCCGGCGGTGACGCGCCTCACACCCCTGTTTGCGGCCGAACAAAAGGTCCTGCAGCCCAACGTGTTCGTCCGTGTCACGCCCGACGACTGGATCACCGTGACCATCGGCCACACCGAGATGGGCCAGGGTGTCTCGACGATCATCCCGATGATGGTGGCCGAAGAACTGGACGCCGATTGGTCGCGCGTGCGCTGGGAGCAGGCTCCCACCGCGCCCGCCTTCGCGCACCCGATGCTGCACTCCCAGTTGACGGGAGGCAGCCTGACGACGATGGCGCAGTTCATGCCACAGCGGCAGGCCGGCGCTGCGTTGCGTGCGGTACTGATCGCCGCCGCTGCCAAGCGCTGGAGCGTTGCTGCGGCGAGCCTCAAGACAGACTCCGGCCGGGTCATCGATGCGGTGGGCAAGCGCAGTGCCACTTACGGAGAGTTGGCCTCGGAGGCCGTCGGCATCCCGGTTCCCGAAAAACTGACCCTCAAGGAACGCAAGGACTTCAGGATCATCGGCAAGCCCATGCGCAGACTGGATGGCGCGTCGAAGGTCGACGGCTCGGCGAAGTTTGCGATCGATATCGACCGGCCCGGATTATTGACTGCAGTCGTCGCCCACCCGCCGTGTTTCGGCGGCAAGGCGCGCGGCGTCGATGCGAGCAAGGCCAAGGCGGTGCCAGGCGTGCTGGGTGTCTACGAGCTGCCCACCGGCGTGGCCGTTGTCGGCAAGGACTTCTGGTCAGCAAAGAAGGGCCGAGATGCGCTGGTGGTCGACTGGGATCCTGCGCTCGGCGAGCGAGCGTCTTCGCAGACCCAGGCTGCGTACTACGCCAAGCTGCTCGACGCGCCGGGCACACGTGCACATGCCATCGGCGACATGGCTGCTGCAAACAAATCGGCCGCCAAGACCTTGAGCAGCGACTATCACTTCCCCTACATGACCCACGCGCCGATGGAGCCGCTGGGCGCGACGGTCGAGTTGCGCGCCGACGCTACCGAGATATGGGCGAGTACGCAGTGGCCGGAAGGCAATCAACGGGTCGCCGCGGCATTGCTCGGTCTGAAGCCGGAGCAGGTGATCGTCAACACCACGATCACGGGCGGCGGCTTCGGTCGGCGCTCCTACCCGGGCCACGACTTCGTGCGCGAGGCGGTGCAGGTCGCCAAGGCGGCGCGTGCGCTGAACGCGCCGATCAAGCTGATCTGGACGCGCGAAGACGACATTCGAGGTGGCGCGTACCGGCCCACTGCCGCGACCCGCCTGACCGCGACCTTGGATCGACGCGGTCAAATCAGCTCCTTCAGCCAGCGCCTCGTCGTTCAATCGATCGGAGCGACCACGCCGTTCAAGGACTTGATCGTCAAGGACGGAGTCGACCACCTCTCGGTGGAGGGTTCCGCTTCGGAGCTGCCATATGCCGTGCCCAACATGCACGTCGACCTGCACACCCCCGACTCGGGCGTTCCGGTCACATGGATGCGCTCGGTCGGGCATTCGTTCAACGCCTACGCGGTGGAGACGTTCATCGACGAACTTGCGAAGGCTGCTGCGAAGGATCCATACCAGTTCCGCCGCGCCCTCTTGTCGACCAAGCCGCGTGAGCTGGCCGTGCTCGACGCCGTGGCCAAGCGGGCCCAATGGTCCGTTAAAGCGGCGGCGGGCGTGCACCGCGGGATCGCCTTCCACAGCTCATACGGCAGCCATGTGGCGAGTGTCGTGGAGGTCAGTGTTTCGCCCAAGCGCGAGCTCAAGGTCCATCGCGTGGTGATCGGCATTGATTGCGGCATCGCGATCAATCCGGATCTGGTGGTTGCGCAGATGGAATCGAGCGTGGTGTTCGCCCTGACCAGCACCTACTTCGGCGAGATCACGTTGCGCAAAGGTGTCGTGGAGCAAAGTAATTTCGACGACTACCCGCTCTTGCGCATGTACCAGACGCCCAGGATCGAGACCATCGTCATCGACAGCGATCAAAAGCCAGGGGGCGCGGGAGAACCGGGTGTGCCGCCGGTCGGCGCGGCGCTGGCGAACGCCATCTTTGCCGCCACCGGCGAACCGATGCGTTCGCTGCCGCTGAAGCATCACTTTCAGATCGCCTGAGGTTCCGATGACAAAGCTTCTGCTGAGCTTCATGCTCGCCGCCCTCGCCTCGTCCGTCGCCGCACAAGACACCAAGAAGCCGAACCCGGCCACGCTCTTTGAACCGATCGGGACGGTTCTCACTCATCCACGTTGCCTGAACTGCCACCAGGTCGAGGCACCGCACCAGACAGACGCGATGGTCCCGCACACTCAGCACATCGTTCGAGGTGCCGATGGGCACGGTGCTGCGACCATGCAGTGCTCGGCCTGTCATCAGGCATCGAACTCGGCTGACGGCAAGGTGCCGGGCGTCAAGGATTGGCATCTGGCCCCGTTGTCGATGAACTGGGCCGGTTTGTCGAAGGCGCAGATCTGCGAGCAGATGAAGGACCCCAAACGCAACGGCAACCACGTGACGCCCGAACAGGTGATCGAACACATGAAGTCCGATCCGCTGGTGCTGTGGGGCTGGAACCCCGGCGGAGGTCGCTCGACACCGGTGGTCTCGCACGCCGATCTGGTGAAAGCGCTCGACGCCTGGGCACTTGCGGGAATGCCTTGCCCCAAGTGAGCTGTCAACAACGAAACCATGCCTTACTTCCTCTGGCCCTCGCTGTTCTGGATGGTGCTGTTCATGCCCTACGGGTGGTGTTCGCCCCTGGGCCTGGCATCGTCATGTGCTCCGCTCTAACGTCCTTGGCGAGGTGCCTCCAGCCTGCCCTCGATGCGCAACGCCGCCCTCAGCAACTGGTTGGCGATGCTCCGAGGGTCCGGATTCGGTGCGGCTCTGGACATCACGACGCTGAGACTGCCGAGCAGGTGCTTGCCTTGGTGCAGCGCGCAGGCCCACCCCATGGCCTCGCGATCGACCTCGCCGGCGGTAGCGCAGACCTTGTCGTTGCGGAGTCTGGCCAGCATCTCTGAAAGGGCATCGAATGTGCCCGGCAGCCCGGCCCTGCGCAACTCCGCCGAGTCGTCTTTCATGAGCCCACGCAAGGTGTCGGCCTCGAGATGGGCGAGGATGATCTTGGAGGTCGCTCCGCGGTACAGGGGCATCGCGCGCCCGCGCTCGTAACTGACGTGGACCGGACTGAAACGGCCCCGGACCTGGTGCACGCAGACCACCTTCTTGCTGTGGAGCCGACTCAGCAGCGCCGTGCCACCCGTGCGGTCCGACAAGGTCTTCATGATCTCGCTGGCCGCCACCAGCAGCGGATCGTTCTCGCGAATTTGCCTGTCCAGCTCGACGATGGTGGGGCCGAGCACGTACTCGTTAATCGACGCGCGTTCGATCAGGCCCGCCTCCTCGAGGTCGGCGATGTAGCGGTACGCCGTGGCGCTCGAAACCCCGAGCCTCTCGATCACGTCGACGGCTCGCACCTGTTTGCGCCCTTCCTTGAAAAGCTGCAGCACTTGAAGCACTTTCGCTGTCGTCGTCATGGCAGGTCGTCAGATGACTCCGTTGAAACCCCAGGTTCCGCTCATGCGAGAGCCTTGCGTTTGTGCACGAGCAGGCAAGCGCGCCTGGGCTGTCGTTCTTTAGAGTCGGCGTTGAGGATCTTCGAGGCAAACGCTGGTCTGGATTCTCACATATCGAGAATTGCCTTTGACGCCATTGGTCTTGGCGCCGAACATTGGCGCATCGACAAACGGGACAACGCCATGGAAATCGGAGCCTCTCTCGCACAACTGGAACTGTTCGCCACTGACCCGCAGGGGCTGTCCAAGTTCTATGCCTCGACGTTCTGTCTGCAAACCGCCACCGAAGGTGAAGACGTGGTCTGCGCCGCGCCCGGACGCAAACTGCTGCTCGCGCAAGGACAAGGCGGCCAGCTACGTCGCGCGTGCTTTCGCTTTCAGGAAGCCGCGAAGCTCGAGGCGTACCGCGTCGAGATGGAAGCGCGCGGCACGGCGATTGTCCAGCACGCCAGCGACGGCATCACGGTGCGCGATCCCGAAGGGCGGCTGATCACCTTCTTCGCCCCGGAAGCGAATCCGTCGCTCCATGCCCACGAGCCGCTGATGGCCCGGCTGCAGCACTTCGCGGTCCGCACGCCCTCGCCCGACTCGCTCGTGGACTTCTACGTTGGCAAGCTGGGCTTCGTCCTGTCCGATCGCGTTGAGGACGAGGCCGGCAGGCTCACCGCCGCGTTCCTGCGCACGGATGCGGAACATCACTCGATGGCGATCTTCCGCGCGCCGGAGATCCGCTTCGATCACTTCTCCTGCGAGGCGCCGGACTGGGAGCACCTGCGCGACTGGGCCGATCACATGGCTGCCGTCGGCGTCGATCTCGCCTGGGGCATCGGTCGCCACGGGCCGGGAAACGACACCTTCCTGATGGTGAAGGACATGGACGGCAACATGGGCGAGATCTCCTCCGACCTCGAAGTCTGCCAGCCCGGCCGCCCGAGTGGCGTCTGGCCCCATCGCCCGCAAACGCTCAACCAGTGGGGCGTTGCGCTCATGCGCTGCTGAGGAGCACCAACATGAACCAACATCAAGCCGCCGACGTCATCATCGTCGGAGCCGGCCCGGTCGGGCTCACCCTCGCGAACCTGCTAGGCGTATACGGCATCCGAGCGCTGGTCATCGAGCGCAACCCTAGCCTCGAAGGCGAACCGCGCGCCGTGACGCTCGATGACGAGAGCCTGCGGACGATGCAGAACGCAGGCCTCGTCGACGAGGTACTGAAGGACGTGGTGTTGGGCTACGGGGTCCAGTACTTCGACTGGAAGGGCAAGCCACTCGCGCAGATCCTGCCGACGCGCCAGGAGTACGGCTATCCCAAGCGGAACGCTTTTCGCCAGCCGCTGCTGGTGCGTACGCTGTGCGAAGGGCTGAAGCGTTTCGAGCACGTGGCCGTGTGGTTCGGCCACGAGCTGGTGTCGTTCACCCAGGATACGAACGAAGTGCGCTGCGTCGTGAAGACGCCGGACGGGCTCCAGCGCGAGCTCACCGCGCCCTGGCTCGTGGCCTGCGACGGCGGTCGCAGCCCGGTCCGCGAGCTTTGCAAGATCGTGCTCGACGGCGACACCTACCCCGAGCGCTGGCTGATCGTCGATCTGGCCGACCGAACGGTACCGCTGCGGCATACCCAGACCTACTGCGATCCGCGCCGCCCTGCGATACGCCTGCCCGGACCACGCGGTTCGCTGCGCTATGAGTTCATGCTCCGCCCCGGCGACCGGGATGAAGATGTGCTCGATGAGCGGAGCTTCCGCGGCTGGATCGCCAAGCGCGTCCCCGAAGACGCGGACCTTCCGCTCGTGCGTAAGGCCATCTACGGCTTCCATGCGCGAGTCGCCACCAGTTGGAGGCAAGGCCGCGTGCTGCTCGCCGGCGACGCTGCACACCTGACGCCTCCGTTCGCTGGCCAGGGCCTCAACAGCGGCATCCGCGACGCGACCAACCTTGCGTGGAAGCTCGCCGCAGTAACACGCGGCGAAGCCTCGGTCGACCTGATCGACTCTTACGAACAGGAGCGCCGCCCCCATGCTGCCGCCCTGATCCGGATGGCCCTGCGCATCGGCGCATTCATGCAGCCGAAGTCGCTGCTCGGTGCGGCCGCGACACAGACTGCGCTGCGCCTGGCCTGCCTCGTGCCTGCCTGTCGCGACTACATCCTGCAACTGCGCTTCAAGCCCAAACCACAACTGCAGGCCGGCCACTTCGAACCCACGCCCAGCCAGCCGCACGCTGAATTGCTGCCACAACCTCTGGTGCAGCACGTCACTCGCGGCGTCGTTCCGCTGGATCAACTGCTGGGTGATGGGTTCTCCGTCCTGGGTTGGGACACACCGGCATTTCGCGCCGCCGCGGCCAAGCTCTTGCCTCCAGGCGTTGCCAGTCGATCGGTCGCGCTGGTGCGCCGTGACGAGGATTTCCTGGGCACCGACGACACAGCCTCTGACGTCGAGCGCGCCAGGGACATGACAGGCGAGCTCGGCGAGCTCCTCGATCGTCACGGCGCGGTTGCCGTCGTCGTGCGTCCCGATCGGTATGCGTTTCGCCTGATCGATGAAGAGCAACTGCGCCAAGCCGCATCCACCCCACAGCCCATCAAGGAGACAGACATGCCCCACCCTTCCCCGTCGCGCCGTGTGGCGGCGCTCTGTGTCGCCTTCGCGTTTGCAGCCGCGATTCTTCCCGAGCGCTCGAATGCGCAAGCGCCCGTGTTTCCGACCAAGCCGGTGCGTATCCTCACGGCGTTCCCGGCCGGCAGCGGCCCGGACGTGGCACTGCGGGTCGTGGCCGATCGCCTGGCCAAGAAGTGGTCGCAGCCGGTGATCGTGGAGAACCGCCCCGGCGGCAACGGGTTCATCGCGATCAACGCCTTCAAGCAGACCGCACCCGACGGCTACGACCTGATTCAACTCGACCGCAACCACCTCGCCACCCACCCGCACACGTTCAGCAAGCTGCCGTACGACCCGCAGAAGGACCTGGAGCCGATTCGCCCGCTGTTCAGCAATACCTTCTTCATCGTGGTGTCCAAGGACAGCCCTTACAAGAGCGTGGACGACATTGTTGCAGCCGCGAAGGCCAAACCCGGCCAGGTCACCTACGGCTCGTGGGCCAACGGCAGCCCCGGGCATCTGGGCGGGCTGCGGCTGCAGAAGCTCAAGGGCATCGAGATGCTGCATGTGCCGTACAAGGAAATGTCCCAGCTGTATGCGGCGGTGGCTGTCCAGGAAGTGCAGTGGGCCCTGGGGAGCGCCGCCAGCGCCGGCCCGCTGGAAAAGGCGGGCAGGGTCAGGTTCATTGCCGTCGCCGGCCCGACCCGCTCGAAGGCCTACCCCAGCGTGCCGTCCGTCGACGAGGCAGCCAGCACCAAAGGCTACGAAGTGTCGTCGTGGACGGGACTCTTCGCACCCAAGGGAACGCCGAAGGCACTGCGCGAAAAGATCAGCGCCGACGTGCTCGAGGCAGTGAAGTCGCCCGAAGTCATCGAGCGCTACCGGGGCTTCGACTACGAGCTCTTCGACGCCGGCCCCGACGCCTACGCCGAGCTGATCCGTATCGACACCAAGAGCTGGGCCGACATCATCAAGGCAGCCAACCTGAAACTCGATTGAAAGAGAACCATCATGAAATTCCTCAGCTTTGAAGTCAGTGGCCATGCGTCGTATGGTCTGTTGCGCGGCGACGAGATCGTCGACCTGGGCAAGCGGCTGGGCGACCGCGCGCCGACCCTGATGGCGCTGCTCGCGAGCGGCGAACTGCACGCCGAGGCCACCCGCCACGCGACGGCGGGGGCCGACCATCGGCTGTCCGACGTTCGCCTGCTTCCGGTCATCCCTCACCCGAAGACCATCGCCTGCGTCGGCCACAACTACGAAGAACACCGCGTCGAAACCCAGCGCGACCCGACCGCCCACCCGTCCATCTTCTTTCGGCACCCGGAGTCACTGCAGGCCAGCGGCGCGCCGCTGCTGCGACCGCGCGAATCGAGCCAGCTGGACTACGAGGGCGAGCTCGCCATCGTGATCGGCAAGCCGGGTCGACGGATCGCCGAAGACCAGGCCTGGGAGCATGTCGCAGGCGTCTCGTGTTTCAACGACGCGAGCGTGCGCGACTGGCAACACCACACGCGGCAGTTCGGACCCGGCAAGAACTTTCCGGGTACGGGTGGGTTCGGCCCCTGTCTCGTCACCCTCGATGAGCTTCCCGCCGACCGTGTTGTCGAGCTGTCGACGCGTGTGAACGGGCGGGTCGTTCAGCACGCGACCACGGACCAGATGATCTTCCCGATCCCACGCTTGATCGCCTACGTGTCGACCTTCATGACACTGGTTCCCGGCGCCGTGATCGTGACCGGCACGCCTGGCGGTGTCGGCGTCAAGCGCACCCCTCCGCTGTGGTTGCAGCCGGGAGACGTCGTCGAAGTCGAGATCTCCAGTGTTGGGCTACTCACCAACACCATCGAGTTGGAAGCATGAGCGTGTCACGTGCAGCGTCGTGAGGGACGGGCCATGGGAGAGGAGGTGAAGCTGTTTCTATCCCACCGTCGGGCGCAGATTGCGCCCGCGTCGGTGGGCCTCAATGGCGGGCGCACGCGCCGCAAGCCTGGCCTGACCCGCGAAGACATGGCTGAGCTCGTCGGTGTTTCATTCCGCTGGTACACGCAGTTCGAGTCGGGCGCCGCAAAGTCGGTGTCGAGAAAGTTCGCCGAACGCGTAGCCGCGGTGCTCAAGCTCAGCACAGCCGAAAGGCACTACCTGTGGGCGCTGCTCGGGTTCGGCGAGGACATGCCGTCGGCGAACTCGGCCCCGACCGCGGCCCTGAGTCGCCTGCTCCATGCTCCGCATGGAATGGCGATGGCCCTGTACTCGCCGCTGTTCGACGTGGTCGAGGCGAATGCGGGCTATCTCTCGATGTTCCCGGCGCCCACGGCGGACACGCGCTTCGCGCGAAACAAGCTCTGGCGGATGTTCCTCGACCCTGCCTTTCGCGCAGCCTGGGTCGATTGGGACAGTGTCGCCCGGCGAGTCGTTGCGGACTTCAGATTCATGTCGGCGCATCTCAACGACGGCGACGACTACAAGATCCTTGTCGACGAGCTTCGGGCCAGCCCGGAGTTCGTCGAATTCTGGAGCAGCAATTCAGTGACCGCGATGGGCGCCGAGGGAACCAAGTTCACGCTGATTCTGCCGAGTGGCGCCGTCGAGTGCATCGACGTCACGGTCCTCAGATCAACGGATTGTCAGTCGCTTTACCTGGCCGTGCTGATGCCGAGTTGTTGACATGACTGACGTCCCATGAACTCCTTGTTCATGAACGGGAAGTTGGTTTCAAGCGGGTTGCGAACCCGAAAGAATGGTCGCAACGCCCCAGGAGACACGCCCCAGTCTGCGCGCCTGAACCCCTTTTGCAAGTTCCAAGGAGACACCCGATGAGAGCCAAAGACATTCCCACAGGCATCCTGCCCGAGCACCGCGCACTCTTCTACGGCGGCGCCTGGCACGAGCCGCGGTCAGGCCGGTACGCCGACACGATCAACCCGGCCTACAACGAGCCGATCATGCAGGCGCCCGTGGCAGACGCCGCCGATGTGGATGCCGCCGTGCGTGCCGCCAACAGCGCCTTCGACGCCTGGTCACGCGTGCCACCGACGCAGCGCGGATTGCTGCTGCGCAAAGCCGCTGCTGTGCTGCGCGAGCATTCGTTCGAGCTGGCACAGCTCGACTCATTGAACAACGGCAACCCCGTATCGATCCTTGCGCACGACGCCAACTTCGCGGCCGACGGCATCGACTACTTCGCCGGCCTCGCCACCGAGATCAAGGGCGAGACGATTCCGATGGGCGACGGCAACCTGAACTACACGGTGCGCGAGCCACTCGGCGTCGTGGCACGCATCGTGGCCTACAACCACCCCCTGATGTTCGCCGCGCTGCGCATCGCCGCGCCGCTCGCAGCCGGCAACACGGTGGTCGTCAAGTCGCCCGACCAGGCGCCCCTGTCGATCATCCGCCTCGCCGAGTTGATCGGCGGCATCTTCCCTGCCGGCGTCGTCAACTTCCTGTGCGGAGGACGCGAGTGCGGCGAAGCGCTGGCCCAGCACCCGCTCGTGCGCAAGATCACACTGATCGGTGGCGTGCCGACCGGCAAGGCGGTGATGAAGAGCGCAGCCGATGGGCTCAAGCCCGTGCTGCTCGAGCTCGGCGGCAAGAACGCGTTGATCGGGTACCCCGACGCCGACATCGACAAGCTGATCGCCGGGATCGTCGCCGGCATGAACTTCACCTGGTCGGGCCAGAGCTGCGGCTCGACGAGCCGCGTGTTCCTGCACGAGGCCATCCACGACCGCGTGCTGGCCGGGGTGGCCAAGCTCCTGCCGCAGCGCCACCGGCCCGGCATCCCGACTGACCCGAAGACGACGATGGGCTCGCTCGTGAGCCAGGCGCAGCTCGACAAGGTCAAGGGCTTCGTGAAGTCCGCGCTCGACGAAGGCGCCCGCCTGGTGGTCGGTGGCAAGCCGCCGGGCGACCCAGCGCTCGCGAACGGCTTCTTCTTCGAACCCACGGTCTTCGCCGACATGAAGCCTCACATGCGTCTCGCGCGCGAGGAGGTGTTCGGCCCGGTGATGTCGGTTTTCAAGTGGCGCGACGAGGACCAGCTCTTCGAGGACGTGAACGCGGTCGACTTCGGCCTCACCGGCTCGATCTGGACCCAGAACCTCAACACCGCCCACCGCGCCGCGCGCCGCATCCACACCGGCTACGTGTGGATCAACAACACGAGCCAGCACTTCATGGGCGCGCCGTTCGGCGGCGTCAAGCACTCGGGCATCGGCCGCGAAGAATGCTTCGAGGAGCTGCTCGAGTTCACCTACACGAAGAACGTCAACCTGAAGCTCGGCTGAGACCACCATGCACGCCCACACCGATGCTCCCGCCAGCGGGCTCGACAAGATCCTCGACGAGCGCCCGATGAGCAGAATGCAACTCATGACGCTCGCGCTGTGTGCACTCGTCGCCGTGCTCGATGGCTTCGACATCCAGGCGATCGGCTTCGTCGCCCCGGCGATTGCCGACGCGCTGCAAGTCAAGATGTCCGCGTTTGGCCCCGCGTTCAGCAGCGGCTTGTTCGGCCTGATGATCGGCTCGGCGGGGCTTGCGCCGCTCGCTGACCGCTTCGGCCGCAAAGGCGTGCTGGTGCCGGCGGTGTTTGCGTTCGGCGCATGCACGCTGCTGACGGTGACCGTCACGACGCTGCCACAGCTGATCGGCGTGCGCTTCGCGACCGGCCTCGGGCTCGGTGCAGCGTTGCCGAACATCGTCGCGATCGCCTCCGAATTCGCACCGCGCCGATTCGCGCGAACCTGCGTGACCTTGCTGTTTTGCGGTATGTCCACCGGCGCCGCGCTCGGCGGGCTGGTCGCGGGGCAGTTGCTGCCACGCTTCGGCTGGCAATCGGTGTTCGTCGTCGGCGGTGTGCTACCGATGATCGTTGGCCTCCTGTTGATCAAGCTGCTGCCCGAATCGATCCGCTTCCTTGCTGCCCGACCTGGCAACGATGCGCATGTACAGGTCTTGATGGCGCGCATCGCACCCGGCGTGCGGCTCGCCACGGCGGACATGCATCCGCCGATCACGGCGCCCGACGAGAAACTTCCGCTGAGCCGCCTCTTCGCCGACGGCATGTGGCGCCGCACGCTGCTGCTGTGGGTCCCGTACACGATGAACCTGATCGCGCTGTACTTCATCATCAGCTGGCTGCCCGCGGCGATGCGCGCGGCCGGCATGCCGCTCGCCGACGGCATCCGCGCGGTCACACTGTTCAGCATCGGTGGCGTGATCGGTGCCCTCTTCCAAGGCCGAATGATGAATCTGGTCGGCGGCCACCGGATGCTCGCGATCCAATTCATCGTCTACACCTGCCTGATGCTGCTGCTGGCGAACGTCGCCCCGCAGGCTGGGCTGATCTTCGCCGTCGCGGCCGTACTCGGGCTTGCGGTGCACGGGGCGCAGGCCGGGCTGAACGCGGTGGCGGCGGAGACCTATCCGATCACCGTGCGATCGACCGGCGTGGGCTGGGCGCTCGCAATCGGGCGAATCGGCTCGATTGCCGCTCCATTACTTGGCGGCGCCATGCTCGCGCGCAACTGGACACTGCAAGAGATCTTCTTCGCGAGCAGCCTGCCGGCGATCCTGGCCGCCGCAGCCGTGCTCACGACCGCGGCGATGAATCGCCACGAGCGCAACGCGGGCCACAGTGTTCTCGGCAAGGACGCTGTGGCATGAACCGCGGCTTGCGTTGGCAACATGCACAGATCGTCGCGGTGGAGGATCGTCATTTCTGTCAATCCGCTTTGCGGCGATGGTGGATCACAAGAGCGCCGGCATTTCCTACGATCACACCGAGTCGACGCCTGGTCGAGGCATTGGGAGGAAACATCGGCGTGAGGAGCACGGCCGGTGAGGGCAGTCTCTTCTGGTTCGAGCTGTGCCTTCCGGTCGAAGCCGTCTGGTGCACACCGGTGACGCAGCTGCCCGCAGTCGAGCAGGTGCGCCTACCGGAGGCTGAAATACGAACCCACTTGTTCCTTGCGCAATCGCGAAACATGCGCGAGATCGGGCGCATTTCAGCACGGCTGCTCATGCTGGGGCCGCAGTACGAAAGTCTCTCCCGGACCTTGACGATATTGGCCAATCAGTTCGCGTCGAAGGTCCGGCAGACGACGGGCATGAGCTCGCCGATAGCTAAGCTAGGACCAGCGGGCAAAGGCCCGACTGAGCGCGAGCATCAGACGAGTGCGACAGCCGTGCGGTTGCGCCCGGTCGCCTTGGCGGCGTACAGCGCCTCATCGGCGCGGCGGATCAGCTGTTCGGTTCTCTCCTCGCCGCTGTGCTGGGCCACACCGGCCGACATCGTCACCCTCAAGCCAGCCACGATGCGCTCCCAGTCGTGCACCTCCACCGCCTGGCGAACCCGTTCGGTGGCGATTCTCGCCACGTCGGTGGCGGTACTCGGCGCGAGCAACAGAATGAACTCCTCACCGCCGTAGCGCGCAAAACGGTCGGTTCCACGAATGGCGGCGGCAGTGACCGTACAGAACTCCTTCAGCACCGCGTCGCCGGTCAGATGGCCAAAACGATCGTTGACCGCTTTGAAATGGTCGATGTCCAGCAGTGCGATGCAAAACGGTTGCGCCGCGCGTTGCGCGCGCTCGTTCATCGGCGAGCAGCTGCATGAAGGCGCGCCGATTCAGCGCCCAGTCAGGTCGTCTTGGCTAGCGAGCCCCTGGATGCGCTCGAGCAATGCCGAAAGCTGCTTGTTCTTCGCCGACAACTGGTCCGCAGGGCGCTGAACTGGGTGCCGATCGCGGTCAGCTGCCGAATGCACAGAAAGAAGAACAGCCACAGGATCGCGATCGACGCGTCCGAGGTACCGAAGTGCCCGAAATGCCCGCGCGCAGCGAACAGTGCCACGGCGCTGGCTGCACCGAGCAGCAACCACGCGAGTGTGAACTGGCGCGAGCTGAAACTCATCATCGCGAAGTTGTAGGTCACCAGCACGGCGACGAGAAACAGAACCCACAACTTCGGCGCCACCACCAGAAATGCCAGCTGGACCACAACGCTGGCGGCGATCTGCGGCAGTAGCATGCCTGGGTCCTTCAAGCGCAGATTCAGCCCCCGCCAAATGATCAACCCGAACACGGCGCTGGACCCGATACCGGCGACAGAGAATTGCCAGACGACGCTCCAGGCCACCTCGCCGGCCCAGGCATAGAGGCCGATGACTATCGTCTGCAACGAGGTGTTGGCCACCGACAGCAGCGTCATCATGAGGCGATGGCGCTGAAGCTTTGTTTCCCGGTCGACGGCGATCTGCATCGTTGCTCATCGGCCGAATCGCCGGCAGGCTTCAAACCTTTCGGTGGCTCAGACCATCGATTCTTCGCAGGTCCATGCCAGATTCATCAGATGCCGGCCTTCGGACGCACCTCAGTGCACGATGTCCTTCGGGCGAACAACGACGACCCCGGTCCCACCGTCGGCGGCTCGCCGGAGCACGGCGGCGTCAATCTCGTCGCGGTGCGCCTCGTACGCGATCAGCAGGGCGTGCGGGGTGTCGTCAACGCCGAAACGCTGATTGAGCGTCTCTCTCGGAACGTCGACACGAACCGATCGCCCGCGCCGAACCACGCGGAATTCGATGACGGAGTTGCCAGGCTCAACGAATGCGTGGAGGTCCTTGTGGTGGGTGACGTGCCCTGAGTTCTGCATCGTAGCTTCCTCTCAGCCTATGGAAGAACAGGGTGCACTGCCGTCTGAGGCTCGGGTGTAAGCCGGCGTAGAGAGCCGTTGTAGGACAGACGCTAAGCGGTAGGCACAACTGGCGTCGAGTGCGCGCACGGGGACCTAGAAGAACTCGGCAAGCAAGGCCTTGACCTCTAGCCGATTGAAGGCCAATTCCACATCGAGGTCGTCGACGGGCTGGCCTCGGCTCTGTCTTCGCTCCATCGTGCGGAGCAGCCGGTGCCTGGTGCTGTGAAGGTTCAGCAGGATAGTCAGAGCTGTGTCCAACTGAACCGAATGCTCGACCGCCGTGAGTGCCACGCTGTGGCTTGCAGGGTCCTGCGCGACGGATGGGTGCAGCATCATCGATTCAGTGCGGAGCCGTTGTCGCCCTTCGCACCTCAATCGCGTCCAGCACAATCAGAAATTCCTTGTAGCGGATCGGCTTGGCCACGAACCCATCGCAGCCGGCGGCACGAAAATCGTCCTCGTCGCCCTGCATGGCGGATGCGGTCACCGCAATCACCGGGATGTGCGCCGTGAGGGGGTCGGCTTTCAGCATACGCGTGGCGTTGAGGCCGTCGATATCGGGGAGATACATGTCCATCAGCACCAGGTCGGGCTGCTGGGCGCGCGCGATGTCGATGCCTTCAATGGCGTACTCGGCCTGCAAGACCTGGTGCCCCGCGTTGGCGAGGATGCCTGCCGTGAGCGCCATGTTGACGGCCGAGTCCTCGATCACGAGTATCCGAAGCACGGTTAGTCTCCCTGTGCAAGTCACCCTAAGTTAGCGAGCCAGGATGGCGCGTCAATCTGTAAGGCCTGACAGGTCCGCTGTGCGAAGGCCGATCACGCATCGAGCATCTCGCGCCGGAGATTAGCGCTTGGTCCGGCACCGTGATCGAGCCAGCACGTTCTCCGCATACCGACATAGCCGACCTTCACCCCTTCACCTACGGGCGACGGCTAGCAACCGTCGTTCGCCAGCGGCCGCTTTCGCGTCTCATCTCACGATTCGACGAGCCGCGCGGGTGTCGGAAGATGAGCACTGCGACTCGCGCTACGACGCGGGGGGTAACTGGGTGCGCGGCCCGAAGCCTGACACGCAGATCGTCGTGGTCGATCCAACGACGCGGGAGCCGTATGCAGATGGCAAGGTGGGGGAAATTTGGGTCTCCGGACCCCTGGTGGCCGCCGCGTACCTGAACAAGCCGGGGCTCACGCGCGAAGATTCCAGGCTGTGACGGCCGACGGCCAGGGCCCGTTTCTTCGCACCGGAGATCTCGGCGCGATGAGCGACGGTGAGCTGTACGTGACCGGTCGTCTGAAGGACTTGATCATCCTGCGCGGGTGCAACCACTACCCGCAGGACGTCGAGCGAAGCGTGTGCCGAGAAACACGATGATCGACGCGAATCGCTCGCCACACCACTTCCGAAGGAGCATCCCATGAAGGCACCCGATTACTCGTCATTCCCGGCAGCGCACGCACCGGATCCCTGAACCGGCGGCTCGCGGCGGTGGCCGCGACGATGGCAAGAAACGCTGGTGCGGCGGTCAACGAGATGGACTTGCGCACGCTGCAGCTCCCGGTCTACGACGGCGACATCGAGGCGGCTTCCGGTGTGCCCGAGGGCGCGGGGCGACTGCTCGATGCAATCGTTGCAGCCGACGCGGTGCTCGTGGTCACGCCTGAATACAACGGCTTTCCGACGCGGCTGGTCATCAACGCCTTCGACTGGCTTTCGCGCATCACGGCGCAGGGCACGCGTCCGCGCGGCCTCGCGGCCACGGCTAATAAGCCGGTGGGACTGCTGTCCGCGTCGCCCGGGCCGCTGGGTGGCCTGCGAGCGATGAACTTCCTGCGGCAGTATCTCCAGATGGCCTTCGCGATGATCGTGGTGCCGCAGCAATTCGCGCTCAGCCGAGCGAACGAGGCCTTCGATGAGCGTGCCGCGCTCAAGGACGAGAAGGCCTTGCGCGCGGTGGATGGCGTGCCGGCCGCGCTCGGGTCGCTCGCCGAGGCGCTGCGCGCGGCGCAGCAGAACAGCGCGGCCTGAGCCAGCACGAAGCGACAAGAGATCCGTATCGCGCCGCAGGCTTCGCCAGCTCAGATCAGAGATCGCCAAGTGTGGCCGCGAAACGGAAGACTTACCGCGCCTCCATCTGCTCGCGCTGGCGGTGGGCATGGACGCACGTATGCGCGTTGCTGCGTCCTTGGAGCGCAGTGCGTGCTCTAATCTTCCCAGCGCAGCCTGTAGCGGCCGGCTGCTGATGGCCGAAACGTAACGGTCGCGGTGGCTCGGACCCGCGCCACCTTGGCAATTCGCGCACTGAAGACGATGCCCTCCTCCAGTCCAACGCCCCATCGCGCGCTCGAGGAAATGTTGCGCACGCTCGCCAACAATGTCCCGGTATTGCTCGCCTATTTCGACCCGTCGATGATCTGTCAGTTTTCCAACACCCGTTACGCCGAGGCCTTCGGGTGGACTGTCGACTCGACTGTCGGCAAGACCTCGCGTGAGATCGTCGGTGAAGAAGTTTGGCGTGTCATCGAGCCACAAGTGAAGCAGGTGCTGAAGAGCCACGTCGCGGTGAGTTACCTGCGCTCCGGGACGAGCCCCAGCGGTGAAGAGCAGCTTATGGATGTCAACCTGTCGCCGCACCTCGACGAACACGGAGACCTGATCGGATTTTGCTTGCTCGTCGTCGACATTACGGAGCGCGAGCGCGCTGCGCAGGCGCTGCGATACAGCGAAGAGCGCCTGCAGCGCACCCTTCTGCGTTTGACTGCGATTCTCGACAACGCATCAGTGGGGATTCTGTTCACACGCAACCGACAGATCGAACACTGCAACCGCCGCGCGGCCGAGATTGTCGGCTACGGCTCGCCCGACGGGCTGATCGGCAAACCCGCACCGACGCTCTATCCCGATGCCGAGAGCTACGCCCCCACCCGGCC
>OBEQ010387456.1_pt1 | contig 40764 bp, 34 predicted proteins | sample 1670901 | NCBI WGS metagenome assembly OBEQ01 (sample SAMEA104232315, study PRJEB22302) | groundwater metagenome | biome: forest; feature: aquifer; material: groundwater | place: USA | collected 2011-08-07 | depth 5.4 m
CGAGAAGGAGCTGGGCCGGGGCGCCATGGGTGTTGTGTACCTCGGCCGCGACCCCAAGATCAACCGCATGGTCGCCATCAAGACTATGATGCTCGAGGAAGGCTCGGACGGCGAGTCCATGAAGGCGGTCAAGGAGCGCTTTTTCCGCGAGGCCGAATCGGCCGGCACGCTCAATCATCCCAACATCGTGCGCATCTTCGATGCCGGCGACGAGAATGACGTCGCCTACATCGCGATGGAGCTGCTCGACGGCCACGATCTCGTGAAGTACGGCCAGAAGGACGGCCTGCTCCCGATCGAGAAGGCGCTCGACTTCGTCGCCACCGTCGCCGACGCGCTCGACTACGCGCACGCGCAGGGCATCGTCCACCGCGACATCAAGCCCGCCAACATCATGCTCCTTAAAGACGGCTCGATCCGCGTCGCCGACTTCGGCATCGCCCGCATCACTTCATCTTCGAAGACGGCGACCGGCACCGTGATGGGAACGCCGTCCTACATGAGCCCCGAGCAGGTCGCCGGCAAAAAAGTGGACGGCCGCTCCGATCTCTTCTCGCTTGCTGTGGCGCTGTACGAGCTGACGACCGGCGAGAAGCCGTTCAAGGGCGGCGAGGGCATCGGGACCTTGCTGTTCCAGATCGCCAATGATCCGCACCCCAACATCCTGACGGTCAAGGCGAACCTGCCGGCCGCGCTGCGCGGCGTCATCGACAAGGGGCTCGCGAAGAACCCCGACGAGCGCTTCCAGCGCGGCTCCGAATTCGCGGCCGCCGTCCGGGGCGTGCTCAAGACCGGCGGCGTTGCCGCGCCCGCGTCCGCGCCGGCTGCGGTCGTCGCGGCACCGCTCATCGCGCCTGTGGAGGCCCCCGTCGCGAAGCCAATGAGCGCGATGCAGCGGAAGATCGAGAGCACGATCACCTCCGAGATCAAGCCTGTGACGGCAGCGCCCGCTCCGGCGCCCGCGCCTGTCCCGGCACCCGCTCCGAAGCCGGTCGCGTCGGATAAAACGATTTCAATCGGTCCTGAGATCACGATCCCCGGACTCAACGACAAGATCAAGGCGCAGGCCCAGGCGCCGAAGCCGGCGGCTGTCGCGGAGCCGGCCGCGCCGATGCCCGCGTCGCCGGACGATTTCAGCACGATGGCCATCGAGCAGCCGCAAAGAGGCGGCGTCGGCCCGGCGGTGAAGCCGTCCGCCGCGCCGGAGCCCAACGGCGCGATGCGCATCGAGCGCACGCAAAGCCCGGACGCGACCATCCAGGTCAAGCCGCACCCGCAGGAGCCGGCGTGAGGACCAAGGACAAGGTCGAGATCGCCGGCGCGACCGATCCCGGCTGCGTGCGCAAGAACAACGAGGACAATTTCGCGGTCGAGCCCGATCTCGGCCTGCTCGTCGTCGCCGACGGCATGGGCGGACACAACAGCGGCGAGGTCGCCAGCGACATCTCCTGCAAGACCATCGTGGACTACGCGCGCAAGATGCTCGGCGGCGAGAAGACCATGGTCCCGGAAGGCGGCAGCGCCGGGCTGACCCCGCGCGGACGCCAGCTCGAATTTTTCGTGAAGTCGGCCAACGCGATGATCTACGAGAAGGGCCGTGCCTTCCCCAAGGACGCCGGCATGGGCACGACCGTCGTGGCCGCCCTCGTGGACTCGAAGTCCCTGACCGTGGCGCATGTGGGCGACAGCCGCCTCTACCTTTGGCGCCGCGGCGAGCTGACCCAGCTCACCCAGGACCATTCGCTGGTCGGCGAGCAGGTCAAGCGCGGGCAGCTCACCGCCGACGAGGCCGCGCGCTCGAGCATGCAGAACATTCTAACCCGGGCCCTCGGCGCGGACAAGGACGTCCTCGTTGACGTCGCCGAGCACCCGCTGCTTCCGGGGGATCTCGTGCTGCTCGCGACCGACGGGCTGTCCAAGATGCTCATCGACGCGGATGTCGCCGCGGTGATCGCCGCGGAGCAGGAGCCGCAGAAGATCGTGGAAGTGCTGATCGCCAAGTCCCGCGAGGCGGGCGGGGTGGACAACATTTCGATCGTGGCCGCCAAGGTTCCCGCTCCGGGCGGGGGCGGCGGAGTCAGAAAGCTGGTGTCGCGGTTGTTCGGACGCTGAGCCGGATTATTTGAGGGAGACATTGATGCCGAAGCTGCTCCTGAAGTTCAACGCGGCCGTCATTAAGGAAGTCGACATGGGCACGGGCTCGATTTCCATCGGCCGCAAGCTCGACAACGACATCGTCATCGACAATCCGGCGATCTCCGGGCACCACTGCCGGCTCACGATGGAGGGCGGCGGCTACTACGTCGAGGACCTCGAGTCCACCAACGGCACCTTCGTCAATGAGAAGCGGATCAAAAAATCCGGCCTGCACCACAACGACGTCGTGGGCGTGGCCAAGCACGCGGTCGTCTTCCTCAACGAGGCGGAGCTGGCCGAGAGCGCGCCCCAGCCGTCCTCCGACGCGACCATGCTCCTCACTCCTCAAAAGCAGGCCGAGCTGGTCGCCGCCTCCTCGGCCGCGGCCAAGACCGAGGGCCCGGTGAAGGCGGGCTGGCTGCGCGTCATCAAGGGCGCGGCCGACACCATCTCCGAGCACGAGCTCAAGGGAATGTCCACCTACATCGGCAAGTCCGACCGCGTGCAGGTCCAGATCAAGGGCGCGGGGCTGTTCGGCTCGGCGCCCGAGGTCGCGGCGTCCGTGCACCGCAAGCCGGAGGGCTACATTCTCGTCGCCGTCACCGAGGGCTATCCGGTCGTCAACGGGGCGAAGGTCAACGGCTCCGTCGTCTTGAAGGAAGGCGACATGATCGACTGCGGCTCGACGACGATGATGTTCGAGCTGCGCGAGCCGGCGTAAGTTTAGGGGCAGCGAATATTGCCGTAGTCTTCGCAGCGACGGCCGCGCTCCGGCGGTGGTGCGGAATATCCCGGCGATGCATCGGACGATCGCGAATAAGCGGCTACCTGATTACGTATCCATTCGCTGTCGATCCGCATAAAGTCCCCAGTTCGAATCGTAGCGATCACTTGATTGAACAGCTGCCGCGGGCATTCGCCCAAGCCGGCCGTGAGGTCCCTGGCGAGTAGATCGTCGAATTCTCTATATGAGATGTCGTATCCCGCGTATAAGTACCCCTCGACAGCAACCTGCTCGGGTGCGCGGCACGCCGTAATCGCGAATTCACGTAGGCGCGGCAGCACGGAAGAAAGCGGCGCCGGCGGGATAGCTCTGGCGGGGGTGATTTCCTGCGTCTGTTGCCGCGACCTTCGTAAATACTCTTCTGCCTCATGCAGCGCTTCCTGGATACTATCCCTTTCCTTTTCGCCTCGGCGCTCATTCGCCTCCCGCTCCTCACGGTCGCGGCGGGCGATGTCCGCCTGCGCACGCGCCTGGGCGACGAGCCCGCTGATGTCCGCAAGTTCCGCATTGGTGTGGACCTTCGATTCGAACATGTCAGACGGATTGGAGCGGGGAAAGAGGCCGCGCAGTCGACCTAGGGGAGTCTCTCGCTCTTTCTTTTCCAAAGCCGCCTTAGCCTTCTCCTCATCTCGTAAGCGTTCGATTTCCTTCATCAACCACTGTTCCTGCGGATCGTCTGATTTGAGAAAAAAGTGAGCGTTGTCCACCTGGGCCTGATATGCCTCCTGTTGAGCTTCGGCATAGCTCATGGCGTTACCCTTGCCGGCGGTCGTGTGCTGCAGGAAGTGGGTGCGCTCGTGAAGTAAAATCGACGCCAGATACCCCGGACCATGCTCAAACGCCGATGGAAAAATATAGGTCGTACCGTCGACATACGCAGCCCCGTCTAGGTCTTCTTTCGGTTGCTTGACGTCCTGCAACTTTCCGGCTGCGTCTTGCATTTGTCGAGCCTCCTTCTCGCGGGCCACGGGCATCCAGGATATTGAGCGCCCTTTGGTCATAGGCATTACGCTGGTACCGCTCGGGCTCGGCGGTTCGAGACCGTAGGCAAGAATCGTCATGTGAATCGCAATGGTCCGGGCGGCGCTTTGCTCGTTCTTCTCGCGGTCCAATTTCCTTTCGAGCTCGATGATCACGCTTCGACTCTCGTTGGCGATCTTGGCGCGGGATACTTTTAACTCGGCGGTCTTTACTTGATCATCTATTCTGTTCGCGACAAACATCTGCTTTTGTATATCCGCCTTTTCCGCTTCCGAAGCGGCCTTGATCGCAGATGCAGTCCGGACGGTGGATATTGCTATGAAGAACGCGAGCAGCGTCTTTTTCACGGCAACACCTCTATTGTAATCCAGGGTGTGTGAAACCGAACTTCTTCGGGATAGCTGGGTATGCCTAGTTTGCGGGAGAGCTCTGCCGATTTTTTAGTTGGTGCCTGATTGTAGGCGGCGCGGATTTTGTAGTTCCCGGTCTTTTCCAGCATGAAGAAATCAAGTTGCGCGAAGTCACCAATTGGGCGGAGAGTCGGTCGATTTTGAATTCTGTCCTGGATGCTGCGGTAGAACGCGGACTTCGTCTCCACCGACTGGCCGGGCGACAGCTTAATGACGGGTAGCTCAGGAAGTTTTTCGGTCGCCTGGAGTTTCTTCGTGTTGAAGTCGATCAGCCTCTTATCGATTTCCCTATGACTGAGGCCCTGTTTTTTCCAACCATCGAGCATGGCCTGTTCTTCGGGGCTTGCGACCTCAAGGAGTCCGGAGACCCCATCCACCATCACATCCACTTTGTGATTTTCCGACATGTGGTACACGACTTCCAACGGCTTGCTGTCCGGACCGAGCGCCTCAACATAGATGAAGTAGTTGGAGCGGCTTTGTTGTCGCAGTTCGCGGGGGTCGTGGAATATCGGATCCGAGACGATGATCTCTTTCTTGCCGATATTCCGTATGCGGATTTGCTGCCAAAGCGACTCTCCGGCCCTTATCTGCGTCTTATGCAGAAGAAAGCTGAGTTCGATCGGGCCGCTGGAAGCTTTGACTTCGGCTTGCGCCGGGACCTTCTCTATAGTGGCGGGTGGTGGCAGGATGGACGCAGGAGCACCCTCATCCTTCTTGCCGCACGCCGCGAAACAGAGTAGCGCGGTCGTCATGACAGTCCAGTTCGCGGTTCGCGTCTTAATCACGGGCGACCTCCAAAAAAATAGAGGAAGCGACTTGTCGTCGCTTCCTCTGGACTCATCCGGTTGAGGCCGGATCGTGGATACCCCGGGGCCGATCCCCCAGGCTACAGAGCTACTGAAGTAAGGATACCGGATGGCGGGCTACGCATCGAGGGTCTTTCGCCCTGGAGATGGGGGGACCCGAACGGCCCAGACCACGGCGTTGCGGCCATCGCGCTCGCTCGAGCCGCGTCCCGGGGATCGCTGGCCCGTTCATCGACGCTCTTTTCCGGGCGATGTAGGGGAACCCAAGGACCCTGCCCTGCCAGGGTCCATTGCCGGGTCCGCGCTTACCCGTCGGTCCCTCCTGCCCGCGGCGCGCCCGCGCTATTCTTACGGCGATGAAGCGCTGGATGCTCGCCGGACTGCTCGTGCCCTTCGCGCTGACGCGAACGGGCGCGCGCGCCGATCCAAACGATGCTCTTGGAAGCCTCGTTGGCATGGCCGGCGCGGCAGCGAGCGACAAGGGCCCGGAAGCCGGCGAGATCCCCCCCGACGAGGCTCCGGTCGAGGAGCGCCGCGCGGCCGCGGCGCCGGCCGAAGACGCGCCGAAAACAGAGTTCGGCTCGGCGCAAATCGCGAAGCCGGAGCGGAAGACGCCCACGCCCGCGGCCAAGCGCGAAGCCGCGAAAGAAGACGAGCCGGTCGTGACCGTCCCGGCCGCGGCCGAGCCCCGCGTGTGGACGAAATTGTTCTCCTCGCTTCTGCCGCCGATGACGCGCGCGATTTTCTTCGAGGTCGAGGAGTCCACGGCCGCGCGCCGCGTCCGGCCCGCGCCCGCGCCCGCGGCCACGCCGGCCTCCGTCGCCGGTTCCGCGCAGGGCCTGCTCGAACTCGTCGCGACGACGACCGCGCCGCCGCCGCCGGAACGGTAATTATCATCGTTTCGCGCGCCCCAGCGCCCCTTCGAAAAGAGTTGACTTAGATCAATACTTTTCCCGCCGTTCCGGGTCTATAATAGGCGGAAGCGCAAGCCGCGCAGCCGCGACGAGTCCGACGGAGAATCTCCTTGAGCGACACCTCCACCCCAACGCAGCCCTCCAAACTCCCGATCGAGGAGATTGAGTCCGCGGTCATCCGCTTCGCCGGCGACTCCGGCGACGGCATCCAGCTGACCGGCATGCAGTTCACGACGACCACCGCTTTCGCCGGCAACGACCTCGCCACCTTCCCCGACTTCCCCGCCGAGATCCGCGCCCCCGTGGGCACGACCGCCGGCGTCTCGGGCTTCCAGATTCAGTTCTCGTCGCGCCAGGTGCTCACCCCCGGCGACGCGCCCGACGTGTTCGTGGCGATGAATCCGGCCGCGCTCAAGGCCAACGCCCACGACGTGAAGAAGGGCGGCATGATCATCGTCAACAAGGACACCTTCAACGCGGCCAACCTCAAAAAAGCCGGCTACGAAGACGGCAAGAATCCGCTCGAGGACGGCAGCCTCTCCGAGTTCCGCGTGATCCAAGTCGAGCTCGGCCGCCTGACGCGCAACGCCCTCGACGGCATGGGCCTCACGGCGACGGAGACCGAACGCTGCAAGAACTTCTTCGCGCTCGGCATGATGTATTGGCTTTACGACCGCCCGATGGCGGCGACTTTGAAGTGGATCGAGACCAAGTTCAAGAAGAACCCGAAATACATCGAGGCCAACCACAAGGCGCTTCACGCCGGGAACGCGTACGCCGAGACGGCGGAGATCTTCGGCCATCACTTCCGCGTGAACAAGGCGCCGATTGTGCCGGGCTTGTACCGCAATATCACCGGCAACGAGGCGACCGCGCTCGGCTTCATCTCCGCCTCGAGCGTCTCGGGCCGGCCGCTGTGGTACGGCTCGTACCCCATCACTCCCGCCTCCGACGTCCTGCACGAGCTCTCCAAGAACAAGAACTTCGGCGTGAAGACCTTTCAAGCCGAGGACGAGATCGCGGCGATCGGTTCCGCGATCGGCGCCGCCTTCGCCGGCCACCTCGCGCTGACCGGCACCTCCGGCCCCGGCATCGCGCTGAAGGCGGAGGCCATCGGCCTCGCGGTCATGACGGAGCTTCCGCTCGTCATCCTGAACGTCCAGCGCGGCGGCCCGTCGACCGGCCTTCCGACGAAGACCGAGCAGGCGGACCTGTTCCAGGCGCTGTACGGCCGCAACGGCGAGTGCCCGTGCATCGTCGTCGCCGCCGCGACGCCCGGGGACTGCTTCACCATGGCTTACGAGGCCTGCCGCCTCGCGATCAAGTACATGACCCCGGTGTTCCTCCTCACGGACGGCTACCTTGCCAACGGTTCCGAGCCGTGGCTGATCCCCGACGCCGCGAAGCTGACTCCATTTGAAAAGGTTGCGCTTCCCCCTGTCGGTGAGTTTAAGCTGTACAAGCGCGATCCGGAGACGCTGGCCCGCCCATGGGCGGCGCCCGGCACGCCCGGCTATGAACACCGTTTGGGCGGCATCGAGAAGCAGGATATCACCGGTAATATCTCCTACGATCCCGACAACCACGAGCGCATGGTGCGCCTGCGCGCCGCGAAGGTCAACAAGGCCGCCTCGGACATCCCGCCGCTCGAGATCCTCGGTGAAAAGAAGGGGAAGGTCCTCGTCGTCGGCTGGGGCGGCACCTACGGCGCCATCACGGCCGGGGTGCAGAACCTGCAAAAGAAAGGGCATAGCGTCTCCTCCATCCACCTGCGCCACCTCAATCCGCTCCCGGCGGACCTCGGCGACATTATGGCCGGCTTCGAACATGTGATCGTACCCGAGCTCAACATGGGCCAGCTGCTCAAGATTTTGCGCGCAAAATATCTGGTGCCGGCCACCGGCATCAACAAGATCAAGGGCCAGCCCTTCAAGGTCTCCGAGATCGAGGCCGGCGTCGAAGCGATTCTGAAGGGAGTCCAATAACATGCCGGCCGAATCCGACAACGAGATGGAGATGCTTCCCGCTGCGGGCCCCATCGTGCAGACCGCCAAGGATTTCAAGTCCGACCAGATGGTTCGCTGGTGCCCCGGCTGTGGTGATTTCGCGATCCTCGCTTGCGTTCAAAAGATGCTCCCGACTTTGAACATCCCCAGGGAGAAGTACGTGTTCGTCTCGGGCATCGGCTGCTCCTCGCGCTTCCCGTACTACATGAACACCTACGGCTTCCACACCATCCACGGCCGCGCGCCGACGGTGGCGACCGGCATCAAGTGCGCCAACCCCGAGATGCAGGTGTGGGTCGTGACCGGCGACGGTGACGGCCTCTCGATTGGCGGCAACCACCTCATTCACGCCCTGCGCCGGAACGTGGACCTCAAGATTCTCTTGTTCAACAACCGCATTTACGGCCTGACCAAGGGCCAGTACTCGCCGACTTCCGAGATCGGCAAGAAGACGAAGTCCTCGCCGATGGGTACGATCGACATGCCCCTCAATCCGATCGCGCTGGCGCTCGCCTCCGAGGCGAGCTTCGTGGCGCGCGCGGTCGACACCGACCTGCCGTTCCTGGGCGAGGTGCTCACTCGTGCCGCGCACCATAAGGGTTCGGTCTTTATCGAGATTTTCCAGAACTGCATCGTCTTCAACGACGGGGCCTTTGAAGCCGTGGCCGCCAAAGAGCTGCGCGAAGAGAAGATGATGAAGGTCGCGCACGGCAAGCCCATGATCTTCGGCGCGAAGAAGGACAAGGGCATCGTGCTCAACGGTCTCGAGCCGGAAGTGGTCACTTTCGACCCGGCCAATCCGCCGAAAAATCTCCTCATCCATGATGAGAAGGCGCCGTCGGCGACGCTCGCCAACTTCCTCGCCCACATGGCCGAGCCGGTGCCGCAGGGCGTTTTCCGCGCCGTCGAGCGGCCGACGCTCCACGAGCTGATGGGCGCGCAGCTCGACCACGCCAAGCAGGAGAAGCCCGCCAATCTGCAGAAGCTGCTCAACGGCCCCGAGACCTGGACCGTCGCATGAAGCTTCTCGAGCACGAAGGCAAGGAGATACTGAAGGCGCACGGCGTGCCCGTGCCCCCGTTCGGCGGCTTGATCAAAGCGGCGGCACAAACGGCTGCCGCATTAAGGCGCGCGGGCAAGGCCCCCTGGGTCGTGAAGGCCCAGGTGCTCGCCGGTGGACGCGGCAAGGCCGGCGGCATCAAGCTCGCGAAGACCCCGAAGGAAGCTAAGGAACTTGTCAAGACGATGCTCGGGATGAATTTGGTCACGCATCAGACCCACGGCCAGTCTCTCAAGGTCAAGGAACTGCTCATCGAAGGCGGCGTCAAGATCGAGCGCGAGATCTACTTCTCCGTCGTCATGGACCGCAAGAACTCGGGCCCGACGATCATCGCCTCCGCTCAGGGCGGCATGGAGATCGAGAAGCTCGCCGAGGAGCATCCCGAGGCGATCATCCGCATGCCCGTGGACCCGAACGTGGGCTTGCGCGACTTCTCGGCCCGGCGCCTCGCTTTCCAGCTCGACATTCCCGCGACCCACACCTCCGCCTTCGTGCGCGTGACCAAGATTTTGGTCAAAGCGTTCATCGACCTCGACTGCTCGATGCTCGAAATAAATCCTTTGATCCTTACCCCCAAAGACGTCATGGCGCTCGACTGCAAGATGAGCACCGACGACAACGCTTCCTATCGTCAGCCCGAGCTCGCGAAATACAAGGATCATGAGGCCACGGCACTGGAGAACGAAGCGAAGAAAGCCGACATCTCCTATGTCGGCCTCGACGGCACCATCGGCTGCATGGTCAACGGCGCCGGCCTGGCGATGGGCACGATGGACACTATCGCTCTCGCCGGCGGCCGCCCCGCCAACTTCCTCGATGTCGGCGGCGGGGCCAACGAGGAGCGCGTCAGCAAGGCGCTCAACATCATCCTCAAGGACAAGCAGGTCAAGGCGATTCTGATCAACATCTTCGGCGGGATCGTGAAGTGCGATATGATCGCGGCCGGCGTCGTCGCGGCATTGAAAAAGATAAAATTGAAAGTGCCCCTGGTCGTGCGCTTGCAGGGCACGAATGTCGAGGCGGGTCGAGACATCCTTAAGAAGTCGGGCCTCGCGATCATCTCGGCCGACGACCTCTGGGACGCGGCGCAGAAAGCGGTCTTAGCGGCAAAATAACATGTCCATCATCCTCGACAAAGACTCGAAGATACTGGTCCAGGGCTTCACCGGCTCGCAGGGCACCTTTCACTCCAAGCAGTGCATCGACTACGGCACCTTGATCGTCGCCGGCGTCACCCCCGGACGCGGCGGGCAGACGCATCTCGAGCGCCCCGTCTTCAACACCGTGCACGACGCGGTCCGCAACACGGGCGCGTTCGTCTCGCTGATTTTTGTCCCGGCGCCGTACGCGGCGGATTCCATCATGGAAGCCGTGGATGGAGGCTGCTCGACGGTCATCTGCATCACCGAGGGCATCCCGGTCATGGACATGGCCAAGGTCAAGCGCTACATCAATTCGCAGGTCATGAGCGGACGCGAGCTGACTGTGATCGGACCGAATTGCCCCGGCGTGATCACGCCCGGTCAGTGCAAGGTCGGCATCATGCCCGCCTTCATTCATAAACCCGGCAGCATCGGCGTCGTCTCCCGCTCCGGCACCTTGACCTATGAGGCCGTCGACCAGCTCACCAAGCGCGGCTTCGGCCAGTCCACCGTCGTCGGCATCGGCGGCGACCCCATCAACGGCTCCAATTTCTCCGACATCCTCGCCAAATTCGAGGCGGACGAGGCGACCGACGCCGTCGTCATGATCGGCGAGATCGGCGGCTCCGCCGAGGAAGACGCGGCGCGCTTCTTTAAGGAGAAGATGACCAAGCCCGTGTTCAGCTTCATCGCCGGCAAGGCCGCCCCGGAGGGGCGGCGCATGGGCCACGCGGGCGCGATCGTCGAGGGCGGGGCCGGCACGCACGCTTCGAAGATCAAAGCCCTGCGCGAGGCCGGCATCACGATCATCGAGAATCTTTCCGGCATCGGCGAGGCCGTCGCGAAATCGCGCAAGTCGATGGCGGCCTGACCCGGTCCTCTCGGGGCGCTACTTACTTTGGCTTTTGAGGTACTTCTGGACTTCCGGGTTGTCGGCGCCGCCGGGCACGTTTTTGAGCATGTCGGACATGGCGCCGCCTTCCTTGCCGGCCTGCGGGTCGGCCACGCCGGTCATGCCCTGGCCGCCGGTCGGCTTCGGTGACGCGCCCTTGAAGGAGTTGAAGCCCTTGGTGCCCTGGAGTTTGGGCATGTTGAACGGTTTCTTGCCGCCTTTCTTGGCGACGGACTTCGCTGGCGCCGGCTCGGGGACGGCCGCCGGTGCGGCGATCGCGGTGTAGGTCGAGGCTGCGGCCGGGACGGCCTTGTCCTGGAAATAAGCGCTGTTCGCGCCGCCCTTGACGAAATCGAGGGAGGAACCGCCGGCTGAGGGGGCCACGGTCGGGCCGCCCGCGACGGGCAAGGACGAGGCGCCGGAACCCGCCGAGGCCGAGGGATTGATAGTGACGGTCTGGGAGACGTTGACCTTCATCTCCCCTTTCTCGCGCCGGTCGAACAGGAAGGAACTGTCAGGGGGGCGGACGGTTTTCGCCTCTCTCATCCTCATGTAAAGGATGCCGAGGAGGGGCAGAGCCAGGGAAACGGCTCCGCCGGCCAAAAGCGCTATGGTGCGCTTTTGGCGTCCTTCCTGGACCTCCTGATCGGGTGTGGACATGCCATCGGGAGTGTATCAGGAGAGTTTGAGATTGTCCAGGCCCCTTGCTAACGGCGTGTGGAAGGGGCACTTCCTCGCCATATGGCTCGGTCGACCCATCCTCATGGTAAGAAGACTAATTGGCGGGGCTTGACAAAGGCAACAATTCCGTTACACTGGTCGGGTAGCATCCTGCTTCGCGCTTCCGGACCGTTTTTGGATCAGGGGTTGGAGATCCAGCGGGCGGCCCGGTGCCCGTAGGTGCCCAGCAGGCGATAACGGCAAACTCATCGCAAGGTGGGGGCGCAAAGCCATGACTCCCAGTCTTCGGGGAGCGTCAGGCTACCGAATAGTGATGCCCGCTAAAATTGCGAGGGGCTTGCCCCCTGTGCGCTGCGCGCGCGCGTTGGTGCTTGTTGAGACCATGGCGCGCGCGTGTGTTTTAGCGGGTCTCGCGGCGACCGCCTCCGCCCAAACCGGCGGCACCCCGGGCGCTTTCCTGGGCTACGGCGTCGGCGGGCGGGCTCTGGCCATGGGCGGCGCCTACTACGCGATCTCGGACGACGCGAGCGCCGCCTACTGGAATCCGGCCGGTCTTTCCCAGCTCCAACGCAAAGAGTTCACCACGATGCAGGCGACCCTTTTTCAGCAAACGAAGCTCACCTATTTCAGCATGGCGTACCCCACCAAGAGCGGCTCGACCTTCGCGTTGAGCATGACCCAACTCGCCAACAGCGGCTTCGAGAAGGTGGACCTGGTTCTTGATCCGAACACCAACGAGCCCAAAGAGATCAAGTCGGGCGGATCTTTCTCCGATCAGCAGCAGGCGATGGGGCTGTCCTGGGGCAAGGGCGTGACCGAGACCGTGAGCTTCGGCATTGGCGTCAAGCAGGTGACGCGCAAGCTGGGCGGCTCCTCGGACAACTTCAAGACGCTCGACATCGGCGCGATGAAGTCGATGGGCAACGCCTACCGGCTCGGCTTCGGCATGCAGAACGTCTTCGCGATGCGCTCCGGCGACACGGACGATAAGCTGCCGGTCGTCATCAAGCTCGGCAACTCCCTGCGCCTGTTCAAGGACCGCCTGACGCTCGCGGCCGACATCAACAAGGTCCTCAACGGCGACACCGACTTGCGCTTCGGCGGCGAATATTGGGTGTCCCGCTGGTTCGCGTTCCGCTTCGGCCTGCTCGGGCTGCCCGCGATCCAGGAGACGGACTTCGGCTTCGGCCTGAACTTCAAGAGCTTCGCCCTCGACGTCGCGCAGGGCATCCACGATCTCGGCTCCTCGACGCGCTTTTCGATCACCTTCCGCTTCGGCCAGTCGCGCGGCGACCGCTCGACTGCGCAGGTCAAGAATTTCATCAAGCAGGGCATGGACGCCTTCCAGGAAGGCAACTTCGCGCTCGCAGCGCAGAAGTTCAACCAGGCCCAGGACGCGGCCCCGGGCAACAAGCAGGTCGCCACGATGATCGCGCGCCTCAACAACGTGACCGCCTTCGTGCCCCAGGCGAGCGGCGGCGAGGAGTACGTGACCTTCATCCGCCGGGGCGCGATCGCCTACGTGGACGGCCGCGACCTCAAGGTCTCGGTCAACGCCCTGCGCTACGCCTTCAACAAGAATCCGCGCGACGAGAAGCTTCTCGGCCTGCTCAACATGGTCGAGCGCGAGGCCGGCGCGGCGGACCCGACGCGCCGGCTTGAAGGCCCCGAACAGTTCACCTTCATCGATCAGAAAGTATTCGACGCCAGGCAGTCCATCTATGATGGAAAATACGACGCCGCGGTGCGCCGCGCGCAGGACGTTCTCGACCTCGAGCCGAACAACGTCACGGCGCTCGAAATCATGGGCTCCGCGTTCTTCTTGATGGAGCAGAAGGACAAGGCGGTCGCGGTCTGGAGGCGCGTGCTTGAGATCGATCCGAACAACCGCTCCGTCCGCGAGTTCCTCCAGTCGATCCGCCAGTAACGGAAAACGGATGGAACCACAAAGACACCAAGACACGAAGAAAAACGGAAGGAATGGTAACGGCATAATGCCTTTGCCGTTAAACTTTTCTTCCGTTGCCGTTCTTTGTGTCTTGGTGTCTTTGTGGTTCATTCGTTCGTTTCTCAAATTTCGTTGTAATTCATGTCTTGAATCTGTAACAGGCTCCCTTTACACTCATACTCGAATGCGTGCGTCTCTCTCTGCCGCGCTGATCGCGCTGCTGTCCTCGGCTCCCCTGCCGGCGACGGCCGGCGTCGTGTCGCCCAATCTGGGCCTGCTCCAGGAGCAGAACCACATCAAGGCCGACGCGGAGCTGAAGATTCAACGCGACGTGCTCGACCCGATCCTTGGCAAGGGCAAGGCCGCCCCGTTCGTCGATGTCGAGATGGAAGTGAAGCTGGAGAGCGAGGAGTCCATGCGCTCGGGCATGGGCGTGGCGGAGAAATACAAAGAGAAGGCGCCGGGGCCGAAAGGCGGCATGCAGACGATCTACGTGCTTCCGGGCATACCGAAGCCGAAGACGATCACGCAGGGTCCCGAGACGCCGGACCGGCCCGAGCAAAGCCAGGCCCAGCAGGCGCAGCAGATGAAGGGCGTGCAGGAGGAGCGATTCTCGCTCAAGCCCGTGTTCAAGCGTCTGCAGGTCACGGTGATCCACGACGACGGCGTGCTCGATCCGGTCAAGGACAAGACGCGGCTGGCGCTGGTGCGCGAGCGCATCGTGGACGTGATGGGGCAGTACAAGCTGGCGCAGGATCAGGTCGTCTTCCGTCCGACGAAGTTCGACAAGCCGCCGCTCGTGGACTGGCGCGAGGACTTCAAGAAGCCCTCCGTCTATCTGCCCCTGCTTTATGCTCTCCTGTTGCTGCTGTTCCTTTGGTTCCTGTTCGGCCCGCTGAGCCGATTCTTCCGGCAATACGTCGCCGCGCTGCGCGAGAAGAAGTCGGGCGAGTACGAGGTGCTGAACAAGGCCGAGGACAAGGGCGAGGACGGCGAGGAAGAGAAAGACGAAACTTTGGAAGAGCTCACTAAGGGAGAGCTCGACATCATGCTGGGACGCAAGCCGCCGGAGCCGACGGAGGAGGACGAGGACGCCATGAAGAAGTTTGAGCCTTTCACTTACATCACCGAGGATAATTTCAAGCGCCTCGCGAACCTCTTCCTCATCCGTCAGGACGAGCCGTGGCTCGTGGCCGTGGTGCTCAGCTACCTGAAGCCCGAGGTCGCGCGAGTGACCCTGACTTTGCTGCCGGTCGAGCTCCAGGCCAAGATCGCGATCGAGGCCCTCAAGATCCGTCAGGTCACCCGCGAGCAGATGATGGCCATCGACGCCGACATCAAGATGTCCGTGGATTTCGTGGTCGGCGGCATGGAGCGCCTGACCCAGATGCTCGACGAGGCCGACACTTTAACGCGCGCGAACATCCTCGCCCATCTCAAGAACGAGAAGCCCGAGGTCTATGAGCGCGTGCGCAAGTTCATCCTGCTCTTCGAGGATGTGGTGACCTTTCCGGACCGCGACATGCAGACGATCGTGCGCGAACTCAAGACCGAGGCGATGGCCAAGGCTCTACAGGGAGCGGCACCCGAGGTGCTCAATAAGTTCCTGACCAACATGTCCGCCGGCGCGGCCTCTTTGCTCAAGGAATCCATGGAGTACGCGATGGGCCTGACGCCCTCGCAGATCGAGGATGAGCGCTCCAAGATCATGGACGTCGTGAAGGTCCTGGAAAAAGAAGGCAAGGTCAACGTGCGGCAGAGCCGCGGCGACGCTTTCTCCGGCTTCCACGAAGAGATGGCCAGCGATCGGGGCGAGAACTATGCTCCGCGCACGCGCGCGGCCGAGCCCGCGGCTGCCTCGGCCGGGAGCGTGTCGCCGGCTCAAGCGGAAGCGGCCAAGCCCTATCTCGACGCCGGCATCCAGTCCCACGATGCCGGACGCTTTCAGGAGGCCGCGCAATATTTGGAATATGCGCTGTCTCAAAACGAGACGCTGTGGCAGGGACGGCAGTATCTGGCCAATTGCTATGTCCAGCTCGGCCGCAACAAAGACGCGATCGCCCAATTCGAGCAGGTCCTTCTGGTGAACCCCGATCCGGGGCTTCGCCAGTGGGTTGACGGCATGAAGGCGCAGGCAATTTGACGGACGACTTAAGGAGAGAACATCATGGCGCTTGACGACAAGTTTCCGCCGCCGCCGCCCCTGCCCCCGGGCAGAGGCGGTGCCCCCCCGCCTCCGCCGCTTCCGTCGGCGGCTGGACGGCCTCCGGTGCCTCCGCCGCTTCCGTCGCGCCCCGGCGTCCCGGGGTTGCCTCCGATGCCCGGCTTCGGCTCTACGAAGCCGGCACCGCCCTCGTTCGGCGCCGTCCCGATAGGCCGCGCCAAAGAGCGCGAGGAAAAGATCGAGCGCATGAAGGACGAGTTTGAAAGCAAGCTCGAGGCCCTCGAGGCGAAGCTGGGCGAGGAGCGCGAGAAGTCCTTACACCTGCAGTTCAAGAGCCAGGAGGAGACGGTGACCGCCGCCAAGGTTGAGGTCTCGCTCAAAGAGCTTCAGGATAAGCTTCGCCGCGATCGCCGCGACCAGGAGAACGAGGAGGCCAAGCTCAAGCTCGAACGCCGCGCCCAGGAGCTTGAGGGACGCCTCGCGCAGGAGCGCGAGACGTGGGTGAGCACGCTCAAGAGCCAGATCGCCGCCCGCGAGTCCTCGGACAAGGAAGTCGAGACTCATTTCGCCGTGCGCCTGCAGGAGATGGAGCGCCGCTGGCTCGAGGAGAAGGCGCAGTGGCAAAAGACCGCGCTCGCCAAGGACGACGAGGTGCGCACTCTTCGCGCCCTTGCTGAAAAACTGCGCGGCGCCGATACCGAGCTCTCGAAGGCCGTCAGCGAGCGCAAGCTGCTCGACGAACGCCTGACCGAGGTCCTGCAGGAGCGCGCGGAAGCCGTCGCCCGGCTGCAAGGCGTCGCCGAACGCGAGAAGGAGTCCATTCAACTGCGCGCCGACCTCACGCTCACGCGTCAGCAGGGCGCGTTGATTCAGGAGCGTCTCGAGCGCGACCTGGCCGCGCTGCGGCACAGCTCCCGGGAGCGCGAAGAGCGTCTGATGTCCGACCAGGAACGCCTCCAGCGCGACCTCGCGACGGTCAAGGAGAAGCTGGAGGCGGAGCACGAGGCGGACCTGCGCCGCGTCAAGGCCGAGCACGACGCGACCTCGGCGGACCTGCAGCGCCTGCGGGCCGTCGCCGGGGCGCTCGAGCGCCAGGGCGCGTCGTCTCGCGCTCAGCTCGACGAGATGCGCCGGGCCGCGGCCAGCTGGGAGAAAACCCAGGAGCGCTATAAGGCCGAATTCGTCGTCCTCCAGCGGAAGTGGGTCGAGCGCGAGAAGGAAGTTCGCGCCGAGGCCACTCAGTCGGCCCTGCAGATGGTCGAGTCCGAGAAGATGCGCCTGCGCGTTCAGGCTCAGGACGAGCTCAACACGCGCGCGGCGAAGATCGCCGACCAGCTTCGGCTCGAGAACGAGTCCGAGCAGAAGCGCCTTGAATCCCGCCTGCGCGCGGACCTCGAGCGCGAGCTCGCGGAACGGCGCCAGGTCATGATCGCCGAGACCGACGCGGCGCGCGCGCTGACCGAGGCCGAGCTCAGCCGCTTGCGGCGCGAGCTGCAGCAAAAGGACTCTTCGTGGGGTGAGCGCTTGCTGGCCAAGGAGTCGGAGCTGATCAACCAGCGTTCCCGCGCCGATGAGCTGGCCGGCAGGCTCTCCCGTGAGGAGGAAGCCCGGACCGCCGCTTTGCGCGACACGGTCGCGCTTGAAAAGCAGCTCGAAGGCGCGCGCGAACAGACGGGAGCCCTGCAAGCGTCTTTGCGCGCCTACCAGGACCGGCTCGCGGCGGCGGAGGCGGACAAGGCCTCGCTCGAATCGGAAAAGACCGAGCTCGAGCGCTTGACCAGCGCCCAGGCGGCGCAGGTGCACGGCACGCAGGAGGCCATCGAGGCGACGCGTCTCCAGCTCGCCCGGGAGACGCAGGCCGGAAAAATACTGCAGAACGCGCGCGAGCAGGCCGAGAAGGCGCTGTCCGCCCAGAAGGCGGAACTGGCGCGCAGCCTGCAGTTTTCCGAAGCGCGGCTTGAAAAAGCGACGGCGGAACTGCGCGAGTTCGCGGCCGGCGAACAGGCGCGCCTGCAGTCGAGTCTGGACGCGGCGCACAGCGAGATCGCGGCCTTGACGACCAAGCTCGAGGAATGTCGAAATGAGTCCTGGACAAAGAAACTCTTCAAAAAGGAGGGCGACGGTGATCAAGCTGCATAAGCTCAACGGCCAGGAGATCGTCATCAACGCCGAGCTCATCGAGACGCTCGAGCCCGGCCCCGAGACCGTCGTGCATCTCGCGACCGGCAACAAGATTCCCGTCAAGGAAAAGGCGGACGACATCATCTCGAAAGTAGTGGAATACAGGAAAGCCGTCAATTCCGCGGGGAAGGCCGTCAACCCGATCGCGGGCTACGAACGGCAGAACTCCTAAAGGAACCCCTCATGGACATCGCAACGATCGCCGGCATCCTCACCTTCTTCGGACTGACCGTCTTTATGATCTTCCACAGCGAGGGCGTGGCCGGCTTCAAGCCGTTCATGAACATGGAGGCGATCTTCATCGTTATGGGCGGCACGTTCTGCGCGACCTTGGTGAACTACCCGCTCGCTCAGGTCATCGGCGTGGGGAAAATCATCAAGAAGACTTTGCTGTCTCACGGTGAAGACGACACCTCCGAGATCGTCGTGACCTTCGTCAACCTCGCTCAGAAGGCCAAGAAGGAGGGCTTCCTGGCGCTCCAGGCCGACCTGAAGAACATCAAGAACGACTTCCTGCGCCGCGGCGTCCAGCTCGTGGTGGACGGCGCGGATCATGAGTTCATCCGCAACATGCTCGAGACCGAGATCGGCTTCATTCGAGAGAGACATAAGGGAGGCGCGGAGATTTTGAACGCGCTCGGTACCTACTCCCCCGCCTTCGGCATCATCGGCACCGTGCTCGGCATGATCATGATGCTCGGATCCATCGATGACGTGGCTGCAGTTCCGCGCCGCATGGCGCTGGCGCTGTCCGCGGCCTTCTACGGCCTGGGCTCGGGCTACCTGATCTTCCTGCCCATGGGCGGCAAGCTGCGCACGCGCTCTGAAGAGGAACTCCTGTTTAAGGAAATCATCATCCGCGGCGTGCTCCTGCTTCAGAGCGGCGCCACGCCCTCTGTCGTCGAGGCGAACCTCAAGGCGTACCTGCCGCCGTCGCAGCGGCTCATCGTGAAGGGGCCGCCGGCTCCGGGAGCGTCCGCCTAAGGAGACTAACCGATGCCCATGCGCGCCCCCAAGGGGTTCATCGACATCAGCGACCCGAAAGTGTGCCAGATCGGCCACCCGGCGCCGGCGTGGCTCGTCAACTATGCCGACCTGATGACCGAACTCGTCTGCTTCTTCGTCATTCTCTACGCCCTGTCCGCCGCGCTGAACAAGAACGTCCAGAACGCGGCCGCGCAGGTTAAGGAGATGATGGAGAAGGGCCAGATGAAGGGTGAGGTCAAGATCGACAAGGATGGGCTTAAGATCTCGATCGAGGAGCAGGGCGGCGCCTCCTTCTTCGGAGTCGGCGCGGCCGAGCCCACGCCCGAGATCGATTCCAAGCTGGCCCTGTTGACTCCCGCGATCGCCAAGCTCGCGCTTGATCATGAGATCCTCGTCGAGGGGCATACCGATGGTCAGAGTATTCACAATGATTATTTTGATTCCAATTGGGAGCTTTCGACGGCCCGCGCGACGAGCGTGACGCGCCTGCTCATCGAGAAGTACAAGATGCCCGCTGCGAACCTCGGCGCCGTCGGCTACGGCGGTAATCGTCCGATCACCACGAACGATACCCCGGAGGGCCGCGCCAAGAACCGGCGCGTCGTGATCTTCGTCAAGAGCGCCTCGATCAAGAAGCCGGACGCCAAGGCGCTTCCGTCGGCGGCGCCGCCCGCACGGGGGGGCGCGCAATGATAGAATATAGCGTGCTTAAGCCCCGCTTCGTCGCCGTCGGCTTGCTCGCGCTGTTGTTCTGCGCGTGCGGGCGCTCGAATAAAAACGTCGTCGTCGAGGACTTCGCCGAGGGCCGCATCGTGGACCTGTCCATCACCGAGAAACTGACCGGCACCTCGGAGTTCCTGCTCTTTTCCATGTCCAAGAAGACGCAGTTCCTGGATGGCTACATCCAAGGGGTGGTGACCGATTACCAGGACAACCCCGTGCAGGGCGTCGTCGTGCGCGCCGTCGCCAGCGGCGAGAATACCCTCGAGGAGGGCGAGGCGCGGCCATCGGGTTTCGCGACGAGCTCCTTCGACCCCGGCGTCTCCGACACGAACGGCTTCTACCGCATCCGCTTCAGCCTGCCGATTTTGAGCAAGAAGGTGGACATCCGCGGCCGCATGCTGTACAACCCGGGCTGGGAGCAGGAGCGGGACAACCTCGGCAAGGCGTACGAGCCGCAGACCAAGCAAAGCCAGTATCGCCTGTACTACGACCGCAAGAACGGCCGCATCATTTTTTCGGAGGGCGTGCGCAAGACCGTCGTGGCGCCCGTGGTGTCCAAGGGCACGGCCAAATCCCCGGCGCTGCCCGGCACCGAGGCGCCCAAGCCCGTGGAAAAGGGCAAGCCCGGAGAGGCGGCCGCGGGCGGGGACGATCTCTTCAAAGGATTCGGCTTCGGACAGTGACCGCCTACCTCGACCACAACGCAACCACGCCCGTCCGGCCGGAAGTCGTGGACGCGATGTTGCCCTGGCTGCGCGACTATTACGGAAATCCGAACTCAGCGTACTCGCTCGGACAGCGCGCGCGCGCGGCCGTCGAGCGCGCCCGGGAGCAGGTCGCCGCCTTGCTCGGCGCCGCCGACGCCTCCGAGATCGTGTTCACGTCCTGCGGTTCCGAGTCCGACGCGCTCGCCATCGCCGGCGCGGCGTGGCAGGCTCATGACGAGACCAAGGGCAAGCGGCGCAAGGTCGTCACGACGAAGATCGAGCATGACGCGATCCGCGTCCTGGTCGGACAGCTGCGCCGCCGCGGCCTCGAGGCGCTCGAGGCGGGCTGCGGCGCCGACGGCGTGGTGAACGCCGGCGAATTGAAGGCGATGATCGACGATGCGACCGCCGTGGTCAGCGTGATGCACGCCAACAACGAGACCGGCGTGCTCCAGCCGGTGGCCGAGCTTGCCGTCTTGGCGCGCGCCGCGGGCGCTCTGGTTCACACGGACGCCGTGCAGTCGTTCGGCAAGATGAAGATCGACGCCCAGGCGCTCGGCGTGGACCTCATCGCGGTTTCCGGACACAAGATCAACGCTCCCAAGGGAGTCGGGGCGCTGTGGGTCAAGCGGGGCGTGCGTCTCGCCCCGCTCGTGACCGGTCATCAGGAAAAGAACCGGCGCGGCGGCACCGAAAACACCGCGTCCATCGTCGGCTTCGGCCTCGCCTGCGAGCTGGCGGGGCGGGAATTGTCGTCGGCGGCCGGCCATGCTCTCGCCTTGCGCAAGAAGATCGAGGCGGGCGTGCTGAGCGTGCGCGGCGCGCGCCTCAACGGCCATGCTTCCCAGCGGCTGCCGAACACCGCCCATTTCAGCATCGAAGGGGTCGATGGTCATCACCTCGTCATAGCGCTCGACCTGTCGGGCATCTGCGTCTCGAGCGGGCCGGCCTGCTCCACAGGCGCCTCGACGCCGTCTCATGTGCTGAGCGCGATGGGCGTGCCGGCCAATCTCGCGACCGGCTCCATTCGCGTGTCGGTCGGCTGGGGCAGCACGCAAGCCGATGTCGACCACCTGCTCCGCGTTCTGCCGAAGGCCGTCGAGAAATTGCGCGCGGCCGCCTCGGTCTCCGCGTGAGGAAACGAGTACTCGTCGCGATGAGCGGCGGCGTGGACAGCTCGGTCGCCGCCGCGCTTGTCGCCGAGCGTGGCGATGAGGCCGTGGGCCTCACAATGAAGCTTTTGGCGCGCGCCGAGACCGGCTTTGGTTGTTGCGGTTCGCCGGCAGACGTCGACGACGCCAAGCGCGTGGCGGAGCGCCTCGGCATCGTCCACTATGTCTGCGACATGGCGGAGATATTCGCGTCGAAGGTCATCCGTCCCTACCTCGACGCCTATCTCGGCGGCACCACGCCCAATCCGTGCGTCGAGTGCAACCGTTCGCTCAAGTTCGGCCACCTCCTGGCGCTTTCCGAGGCCTGGGGCTGCGACGCGGTCGCGACCGGGCACTACGCGCGCGTCGAGAACGGCCGCCTGCTGAGGGCGCTCGAGCCGGGTAAGGACCAGAGTTATTTTCTGTACTCGCTCGACGCGAGGGCGCTTGCGCGCGCTGAGTTTCCGGTCGGCTCGCTGAGCAAGGACGCCGTTCGCGCGAAGGCCCGCGAGCTCGGCCTGAAGACCGCGGACAAGCCCGAAAGTATGGAAACGTGTTTCGTGCCCAATCGCGATGTGCGCGGCTTCGTCGCGGCGCATGCCGACGCTGAGGCTGCGGGCATGGCGGCAGGACCGATCCGCGACCGTTCTGGACGGGAGCTCGGCCGCCACACGGGCCTCGCGTCGTACACGGTCGGGCAGCGCTCGGGCTTGGGCCTCAACGGCCCGGAGCCGCACTACGTTATCCGTCTCGATCCGGCCGAGAACGCCGTTATCGTCGGCGGCACGGACGAGCTCCAGAGGCGCGTGATCACCGTCGGGGCGATGACTTGGAACGGCGAACGCAATGAGGAAACCTTCCGGGCCGAAGTGCGAATTCGCCATCGGCATACTCCTGCGGCGGCGCGGATAGAACCCGGTCCGAGCAATACGGCAACGATACACTTTGATGCACCCCAGCGCGCGCCCGCGCCGGGCCAGGCGGCCGTGATCTACTCGGGCGACGAAGTTATTGGCGGCGGCACGATCATGCGAGGTGACCTTTGAGGAAGCTGATTCTGACGGCGGCCGCCGCGCTTCTGACGGCGGGCTGCGCGGTCCTATTCGGCGGCAAAGACGAGGCGACGGCCGACTTCGACAAAGAAACGAGCGCCAACGAAGCCCGGGTCAAGGAGGATCGCGCGCGCTCGAGCCTCGCGCAACTCGAGACGCGGCTGTCCGACTATACGAAGACCGAGAAAAAGATTCCCGCCAAGCTCGAGAACCTCGTGCCGAAGTATCTCGCCGAGATACCCACGCTCGACCTGTCCGCTTGCGGCCACGAAACGAGTCAGGTCGAGATTTACTCCGCCCAGATTTTGCGCGACGGCCAGGTGGACGGATCGCGCATCAAAGGCACAGGACGGTGGGGCTATGTCTTCAATGAAAATCAGGTCGTGATCTTCGTGGATTGTCTTAAACCTTCGCTACGCGGCGTGCCCTGGTATCAGGAGCGCGGCGTTTATTAGCGACAAGTAAGTGGTACCATACCGTAAGTTAATTTTTCTGCGAGGTGAGTCCCATGTCCTGGAGCCAGTGGAGCAAACGTTCGGCGTACCTGACGGTCCAAGCTGATTGGAAAGGGGGCCAGCGCGCCTGGAAGCTCGCGAAGTCCTGGCCCGAGACCATCGGGGCTTGGATGGTTTCCGGGAACTGGGGCGTCGTTATCTGGATCGACGGCCGCTCCTGGGACGACGTCTACGAGAAGGCCTGCGCCCTGCGCGCCCTGTCCGGCGTGAGCGCGACCTCCACGCATTTCGTCTACAAGGGCATGAAGAACGGCTGCTGGTGGTGGGAGCAGAAGGCCGGGGCCTGGGCGTGGCTCCGCTCTCCGCGTCTTAACGGCGAGATCAAGGATGTTTCTCGCTGGAAGTGGGCCACAAGCGTCGCGTCCGTGCCCGGGGATTGGGATTATCTCGCCTGGCTCGGCGGGAGCTCTTGGAATGAAGTCTGGAGCGGCGTTGAGTCCATGAACCAAGCCGGCTGGCGCACCGAGACCATGGTGCCCATGAAGTCCTGGTGGAACAAGTCCTGGAAGAAGGACTGGTGGGCGGCTCCCGCGGCGTAAGACTTTCGGGGTCAGCCGTAGCGGCGGTGGAAATCGGCTTCATCGCCGATCGGGATCAGCCCCAGCGCGCGCCGCGCCAGATGCGACGCCATGCCGAGTCCCAGATAGGACAGTGCGTACAGCTCGCGCAATAGGGGCTTCGTGAGCAGGAAGCGTTTGAGGTCCTGCGACGGATGCGGCCAGGCCGGGATCTCGACGACGGGCTTGCCGTCGAGCGTCTCGAGATGGGTCCGGCACGGCCCGCCCGTCCCGAGTTTGCGGCAGGCCGCGTCCACGGCCGCCTCGGCCATCATGCGGTAGTCCGACATCTTGCCGCCTCCGATCGTGAGAAAGCCCGCGACGCCGTCGCGCTCCTCGTGATCGAAAACCTCGAAGTCGCGCGTCAGCAGCTTTTCCGCGCCGGGCTGGCCCAGTATCGGCCGAGAACCCACGATAGTGCGGTCGTGCCGATCCGGCCAGGCCTTAAAATAGCGCTTAACGGAACGAGTCAGGTAAGCGATTTCTTCATCACTTGTGCGCGCGAGATCGGGGTCGAGAGGTCCCGGCAGGTCGGTCGGACCGACCCAGGTGCCGAGGGGGGAGGGGACGACGAACACGTAGCGCGAGCGGTCCTCGGCCTCAAGAAGAAGGCCCACGGGGCTCAGAGCTTTTTCATTGTAGATCAGGTGGGTGCCCTTCATCAGGCGCAGGGGCAGACTGACCCCGGCGAGGGTCGAGACCTTGTCGATCCAGGGGCCCGCGGCGTTGACCGTGATTTTACCGCGCAGTTCGCGGCCGCCGGCGCGCACGCCGGTCACGCGCGTTCCGTCTTTGAGCACTTTTGTCACCGGGGTGTCGAGAAGCACCTCGGCGCCGGCTGCACGCGCGGAATCGAGCGTGCGGCGCGCGAGCGCTTCCGCGTCCACCCACCACTCGTCGAAGACCAAAGCGCCGAGCAGGCCGTCGGGCGAGAGGCCCGGCACGACGCGCAGAACCGCTGAAGCGCTCAGGCGCAGATGCGGACGGCCGTACTTCATCGGTTGGAAGCGGTCGTACTGCTCGAACAAAGTCTCGACGGTCTCAAGGCCCCGAGCGTGTCCTTCATAGACCGGCCAGACGATCGGCAGGCGCGTGAGCAGGTCGTCCGAGGTGCGCACGATGTGGCCCGAGTCCTCGCAGGATGCGTGCGTGGTGAGGCGGTCGTAGAGCAGGTAGCGCACGCCGCCGTGGATGAGGTGCGTCGAGGCCGCCGTCGTGCCGCCGCCGGGTTTTCCGCGCTCGACGAGGGCCACGCGTAATCCTCTGAGCGCCGCGTCGCGGGCCACGCCCGCGCCGGTGACGCCGCCGCCGACGACGATCAGATCGAAATCATCTCCCATCGTCCTAAAGTGTACGAAATGGTAATGGTAGAATCCGGGGGTTATGTCCCGCATCCGTTTTTACTTCCTCGCGCTCGGCGCGTTCCTCGCCGTCGGCGTCGGCTCCCTGACTTTGCGCAAACTTCTGGAGGGGATGCCCCAGATCCACACCCTCGAGGACTACGCGCCGTCCCTGACCACGCGCGTCCACGACTCCAAAGGCACGGTGATCGCCGAGCTGTCGATTGAAAAGCGCGCGCTGCTGCCGCTGTCGAAGATTCCGGTGGATTTGCAAAACGCGGTCATCGCGGTCGAGGATGACGCTTTTTTCAAGCACTGGGGCATCTCGCCCAAGGGCATGCTCCGCTCGGCGGTGCGCAACCTCATCGCCCGCAGGGTCGTGCAGGGCGCGTCCACGATCACCCAACAACTCGCCAAGCAGATCTTCCTCAAGCCCGAGCGCAAGTTTATCCGCAAGATCCGTGAGGTTCTCCTCGCGCTGGAAATAGAACGCAATTTTTCAAAACCCGAGATTCTTCAGCTGTACCTGAACCAGGTCTACTTCGGCGAAGGCGCCTACGGGGCCCAGGCCGCCGCGCGCAACTACTACGGCAAAGAAGTCTCCGAAATGACCTTGGCCGAATGCGCCTTGCTCGCCGGCCTCATCCGCGCGCCGCGCGCCAATTCCCCGTTCTTCAAGCCCGAGAACGCGCGCAAGCGCCGCGCGGTCGTGCTCCAGCGGATGCTCGATGAGAATCTCGTCACCTTGGTCGAAGCCGACGCGGCCAACGCCCAGCCGATCCCGCTCGTCAAGCCCCTCGGCTTCGATTCCCAGGCCCCGTTTTTTGTGGAGCATGTACGACGACGACTTGAATTTAAATACGGCACCGCCGCCGTCTGGCGCGGCGGCCTCAAGGTCTACACGACGCTCGACCTGGACATGCAGAAGACGGCCGAAGGCATCATGGAAAAAGCCCTCGTCGAATTCGACTTGAAGGCTCAGGTCGAGCACGAGAAGAAGCTCAAGGAACTGCTCGCGACGGATTCGCTGCTGCCGCCCGACGTCTCGACCGGCCCGCTCGCGAAGATACAGGGCGCGTTCGTCGTCATCGACATCAAGTCCGGCGCCGTGCGGGCGATGATCGGCGGGCGCGACTCGCACTTCAACCGCGTGACCCAGGCCAAGCGCCAGCCTGGCTCGACGTTCAAGCCCTTCGTGTGGGCGGCCGCGCTCGGCTCCGGGATGACGGCCGCCTCGATGGTCGATGACACTCCGCTCGCGTTCTACTTCGATGGGCGCGACTGGCGGCTGCTCGAGGGCGCGACTGATCAGTACTCGATCAACCTGGCGACCCAGCCGTTCGCGGCGTCGCCCGACTTCAAGATCTGGGTGCCGAACAACTATGACGGCAAGTTCCTGGGACGAATCACTTTGCGCAAGGCTCTGGCGAATTCACGCAACATCTCCTCGATCAATCTGATCACTTTGGTGGGGCCGCCGCTCGTCGTCGAGCTGGCCCATCGCGCCGGCATCCGTTCCGAGCTCGAACCCGCGCCCGCATTGGGACTCGGCGCTTCGGTGGTCACTCCGCTTGAGATGACGGCCGCCTTCGGGACCTTCGCCAACGGCGGCATCGCGGTCACGCCTTACACGCTCGAGCGGGCCGAGGACGCCAGCGGCAAGCAGCTCGAGGGGCACGTGCCGTCCGACAAGGAGGCGATGACGCCGCAGCTCGCGTACCTCGTCACGAACCTGATGAAAGGCGTCGTGCAGAACGGCACCGGCGCCCACGCGAGCCGGCTCGGCCGTCCGCTCGGCGGCAAAACGGGCACCTCGAATGACAACCGCGACCTCTGGTTCATCGGATTTACGCCCGACCTCGTCGCGGGCGCGTGGATGGGCTACGACGACTTCACCTCGCTCGGGCGCAAGGACTGGACCGGCGGTTCCACCGTCGTGCCGTGGTGGACCGAGATCATGGGCGAAATCCTCAAGGATTACCCGAAACGCGACTTCCCGGCGCCGCCGGGCATCGTCTTCGCCGCCATCGACAAGACGCAGGGGCTGCTCTACCAGCCGTCATGCCCGAAGGCGAACAAGCTTCTCGAGGCGTTCAAGTCGGGCACCGAGCCGAAGGAATACTGCGACCCCAATCGCGTCGGCCCGACGGTCATCGAGGTCTCCACGGACACTCTCAATCCGACGGCCATGCCCGACGGCGGGTACGGGCAGCACAAGCCGTCCACCTCGGCCTACGCGCCCGCGCCGACCCCCGCGCCGAACGACGATCCGGACGCGCCCCCGCCGCTGCCGACCGACGGCGAGCTCGAGCCCGCTCCGGCGTTCGGCGAAGACAGCGGCTCCCTGCAATAATTCGACCGACTATCCTTGAGGATAGCCGAGGCGTTAAATGTAGACGCGCGTTGCGCGCGAGGCCGTGCGGCGGACCGGCAGTTCGACCGCGTCGCCGGGCTTGATGGCGGGCAGCCCCGTCGCGTCCACGAGCACGTGCGAGATGCCGCAGCGGCCCACAAACGGCAGGTTGACGCCGTCGCGCTTGCCCCAGAACGATTGGCTGGCGCCGAGGCCGATCAGGCGCTCGGCGGGCTGCATCGTGAGCCCGTCCGCGTAGCCGACGGGCAAGGTCGCCACCGTCATGCGCCGCGGCACCAGGTATTCGCTCGCGTAGCCGATCGAGGCGCCCTTGGCGGTCTCGCGCACCGAGATCACGCGCGCGAAGAAGCGCCACGGCATCTTGAGCGCGGGGGGGCGGAATTTCGAGCGGTTGATGCCGTACAGCAGGTTTCCCACGCAGGCGAGGTCGAAGCGGCGGTGCGGGAAGTCCATGAACACGGTCGAATTCGCCGCGCGCAGGCGCAGCCTCGGGTCCAGGCGCTTGTAGGGCGCCGTGATCCGCGCGAAGGCGCTGAGCTTCTCCTCGGCCTCGACGGCGTTTTTCCCGGGCATGTAGCCGAGATGCGCGGCGATTCCGTCCACCGTCACGCCGCGCAGGCCGCCAAGCGCCTTCATCAGCGCGGGGAGCTCCTTTGGAGCGAGACCCCAGCGCGCGAGGCCGAAGTCGAGGTCCACCTGAAGACGAATCTTTTTGCCATGGGCTGCCCGATGGAGTGCCTTGGCCTGTATGAAAGTGTCGATGACCGGAATGACGCCGAGCTTCAACGCCTTCGCTGAATCCTCGGGCAGAAACGGCGCGAGCATCTGGATCGGCGCCTTGATGCCGGCCGAGCGCAGTTGGGACGCCTCGCAAAGATCCCGAACACCGAGGCGTTCTGCTCCGGCCTTGAGCACCGTCTTCGAGACCTCGACCGCGCCGTGGCCGTAGCCGTCGGCCTTCACCGCGGCGACGAAGCCCGCGCCCTTCGGCAGTTGGGCTTTCACCCAAGCGGCGTTGCCGGCGATCACGCGCAGGTCTATCTCGACCCATTTCATCCAGGTGGGGATGGGCATCGGGAGCTATCTTAATAAATTTGTCCTTACTCCCCGTCATCCACAAGCAAGCCGACAACTGTTGTTGACAACAGTTTTTGCGCGTTGCTTTGTGAATAGTGGGGATAGCTCCCGGTAAAAAGTAGAATGCCTCCGTGGCGATTCTCAAAATGGGCACCCGCGGCTCGGCGTTGGCCCTGGCTCAGTCGAGCATGGCGGCGCGCGCGCTCGAGAAGCTCAACCCGGGCCTGAGGGTCGAGACCGTCGTCATCAAGACCACGGGCGACCTGTTCGGCGCGCCCTCGCCCGAGGTCGCGAAGACCCTGCCGCAGGGCGCGAAGGGACTTTGGATCAAGGAGCTCGAGGAGGCGCTGCTCGACAAGCGCGTCGACTTCGCCGTGCACAGCGCCAAGGATCTGCCCGCTTTGCTCGCCGCCGGTCTCTCGATCGCGGCGTACCCCGAGCGTGAGGACCCCCGCGACGCGTTCGTGGCCAGACCGGGACTCAATTGGGCCGAAGTCAAAGCGGGCGCCAGGATAGCCACATCCTCGCTGCGACGGCACCTGATGCTCAACGCCGCAAAACCCGGCGTCGCCGTTCTTCCTCTTCGCGGAAATGTGGACACGCGCCTGCGCAAGCTCGCGGAAGGGGAATACGACGCGATGGTGATCGCGCTCGCCGGCCTCAAGCGTCTTGGTCGTTTGGATGTCCCGCATGAGCCGCTCGACGTCAAGGTCATGCTCCCCGCGCCCGCGCAGGGAGCGCTGGCTCTGGAAGTGAAATCGAGCCGCCACGATGTCGCGCAGATCGTATCCAAGCTCGACCATCAGGCCACGCGCCGCTGCGTCGAGTTCGAGCGCGCGTTTCTCGGCGCGGTCGGCGGGGGCTGCGGCTCGCCCGTCGGCGCGTACGCGCAGCTGCGAGGCGAGGGGGTGCTGTTCGAGGGGTTCTTCGCCCACGAAGGCGCGAAGGCGGGCAAGCGCGTCGCGGGCCTGTGCGGCGACGCCGCGCGGCGCGAGGCGTTCGTGCTGGACCTCGCCAACTCAGCCAAGTCCCGATGAACAAGATCGTTGGCGCGCCCGGCTCCGGGGCGCGCGCGTTTCTCGTGCGGCGCATACTTCAGGGCGCGCCCCCGCCGGGCATCGAGGCACCGAAAGGGCCGTTCGTGCTCGTCCTGCCCGACGCCGACGCGGTCGAGGACATCGCCGACGCGGTCAAGGCTCTCGGGCCCTTGTTCGATGGGAAAGCGGAAACCGTCGCGGTGTTCGGCGACGACGCGCGCGAGCGTCTGGCCTCGCTCGAACTTCTGCGCGGCGGCGCGCGGTTAGTCATCGCGACGCCCGAAGGGCTCGCCGCAGCCGCGCCGGGCCGGGCGGACTTCTCCGCGCGCACCGTGCGCTTCCGCGCGGGAGACCAAAGCCCGCGCGACAGCGCGATTTCGGCGCTCGCCGCCGCGGGCTATCAGCGCGTTGAATTCGTCGAGAGTCCCGGCGAGTTCGCGGTGCGCGGCGCCGTGCTCGACTTTCACGCGCTCGAGCCGGCGGTCGCCTACCGCGTGCTGTACGACGAGGATCGGGTCGCGTCGATCCGGCCGTTCGACCCGATCTCGCAGGAGCCGGCCGCGGTGCAGGCTTCGGCCGTCGCGACACCCGCCGAGGAGCCGCAATTGGGAGCGCGCGTCGTGGACTGGCTGACCGAAAACGCGTTATGGCTCGTCGGCGAAGGCGTCGAGCAGGTGATTCCCGAGGGCGTGCCGAGCCTTCGTCTCGGCCGCGGAGCCGCGGCGGATGTCGAAGAGCGTGATTTCGGAGCGCGGGCCGTCGGGCCCTTCGGCGGCGATCCGAAAAACGCGTGGGCGGAAATGAAGCGCGACGCGCAGCGCGCGCAAAAAATCGTCTTGTTCAGCCTCAACCACGGCGAGGACGCGCGCCTGCAGGAAATTCTCTCCGAGGAGATTCCCGGCGTGCCGGTCCAGTTCCTCATCGGCCCTCTGAGGGAAGGCTTCCGGCATCCGCAGTCGGAGCTGTCAGTGTTCGCGACCTCGCAGATTTTCGAGCGCGATTGGCGCGGGGTCGGCCGCTGGAAGCGCTTCGCGGCCAAGGGCGCAGGCACCACTCGCTGGCGGGAACTCAAAAACGGCGACTTCGTCGTTCACCAGGACTACGGCGTGGCGCGCTACCAGGGTCTCGAGCCGATTGCCGTGCCGGGCCACGGGCCCCAGGACTGCGTCAAGCTCGAGTACCGCGGCTCCGACCGCCTGTTCGTTCCCCTGACGGAGTTCGACCGCGTGCAGAAATACGCGGGTGCGGAGGGCAAGCGCCCGCGCCTGTCTTCCTTGGATACTCGAACATGGGAGGAAGTCAAGAAGCAGGTGGCCGAAGGGGTGCGCGACCTCGCCGAGGAGCTCCTGCGCATGCAGGCGCGCCGCGCGGCCAAGCCCGGCCATGCGTTTCCCTCCGAATCGGAAATGGAGCGCGAGTTCGCCGACGGCTTCCCGTATGAGCCCACCGAGGATCAGGCCCGCGCGATCAAAGAAACTCTCGAGGACATGATGACGCCGCGGCCGATGGACCGCCTCGTCGTCGGCGACGTTGGCTTCGGCAAGACCGAGGTGGCGATGCGCGCGGCGTTCAAGTGCGCGATGGGCCTCAAGCAATGCGCGGTGCTGGCGCCTACGACCGTGCTGGCCGACCAGCACTTCCGGACATTCTCAAGACGCATGGCGGGCTTTCCCATGCGCCTGGCGATGATGACGCGCTTCCAGACCAAGGCCGAGCAGAAGACCATCCTCAAGGATCTCGCGGCGGGAAAAGTCGACGTGGTGATCGGGACCTCGCGCCTTCTGCAGAAGGACGTGCGTTTTCACGACATCGGGCTCATCGTCATCGACGAGGAGCATCGGTTCGGCGTGACTGACAAAGAAAAACTGAAAAAGATTCGTGAGAATGTGGATGTCCTGGCCTTGTCGGCAACGCCGATTCCGCGGTCCCTGCATCAGTCCATGACGGGCTTGCGGCAGATTTCCCTGATCCAGAGCGCGCCCAGCGGCCGTCAGCCGATCGTGACGCGCGTGGGGCCTTGGGACGAGCGGGTTATTTCAACGGCGATCGCCGATGAGCTGGCCCGCGGCGGGCAGGTCTACTATGTTCATAACCGCGTGCGCACCATGGCCGACACGCTCAAGCAGGTGCGCGAGCTGTCCGGCGGCGCGCGTGTTTCCATGGTGCACGGCCAGATGAAGGGCTCGGACATCGAAAAGGCGATGTGGGACCTGGCTCAACGCAAGAGCGACGTTCTCGTCGCCTCGACCATCATCGAGTCCGGCCTCGACATCCCGAGCGTGAACACCCTATTAGTGGAGGACTCCCAAGACTTCGGCCTCGCCCAGCTCTACCAGCTGCGCGGACGCATCGGCCGCGAGAAAAGCCGCGCGTTCTGCTACCTGTTTCATCCTCCGGACGCGGAGATGAAGGATCTGCCTGAGGACGCGATTAAACGCCTCGACGCGTTAAAAGAGTTTGGGGCGCTCGGGGCGGGCATAAAACTTGCGCTTCGGGACCTGGAAATCAGAGGGGCGGGCGACCTTCTGGGCGCCAAACAGCATGGCTTTATGAACGCGGTCGGCGCCGATTACTACGCCCAACTGTTGGAAAGCGAGGTGTCTCGCCTGCGCGGAAAACGCGTCGAAGACGACGATCGCCCCGTTGAGGTTGACCTTCGTCTGCCCGCCTACATCCCCCAAGATTACCTGCCCGGCGAAATTGAGCGCCTTAAAATCTATAAAAGAGCGCTACGGGCAACGCCCTCAGAAGCTCAGGCCATCTTAGAAGAGCTGGAACGACTGTCGGGGCCGCCGCCCGTGCCCGTCAAGAACCTTTTCGCGATGTTGACCTTGCGTGCCGAGGCTCGCCGCGCGAAGGTCGCCGAGATCATCGAGAAGGACGGCGCCGTCGAGCTCCGCTGGCGCGCGGACGCGCCCCCGCACCCGGACGCGCCCGCGCGCTGGGTGAATGCCTTCGGCAAGCGCGTTTCTTTCGTGCCCTCCTCCGAAGGCGACGCCATGCGCCTGACTCTCGGCGAGCAGACCGCGATCGACGCCGTGCGCGCCTTTCTTAAGACCTAGCGCCGTCAAGGGACCCCTCTAAGTTCCCGGGGTGTTCCCGAGTGGTGTGGTCGACCACACCAGATGGCCTCAGAATGATGGATTAAGCCACCAACGAAGTGTTTTTGGCTGCGGCCGCTCCCGGTCGTTTTTTCATTTTTCATTCTCTCGACGAGGGTTATGAGCACTTACTTGCTCAAAACCCCGGAAGGAGAAAGGGAAATCGGAAAAAGCAGGCCCAGGGTCCTATTGTCTTTGTGGTTCAGCCGTTAAAAGTCCGTGAACTTGGAGACAGGTCCCTTGACGATTGCGACGACCGGGCTTATACTGCGGTTGCAGTCCGGAGGCATCCATGAAACCCCTCGTCCTCGCCGTTCTTTCCGCGCTCGTCTTCACGCCGGCGCTGTCGGCGCAGGAGCCCGACGCCGCGACCAGGCTCAAAGAGATGAAGCAGAAATACGCCGCCAGCGGGCAGAAACCGGATGCCGCCGCCGCCCCCGCCGCGGCGGATGAAGGGACGACGATCGCCGCGCTCGAGGCGCTTCTGCTGAAGTCCAAGGAGTGCAAGAAAAACCCCGCGGACACGGCGCAACTGGCCGACAACCTCAAGGGCAAGTACGGCGTCATCGCCTGCTCGGATGCAATCGACGGCGTGCGTCAGATCGTGCTTGTTCCCAAATCCGTCGTTCCGGGCCAACAGCTCATGTACGGAAGCGCCGTGGGCTACAAGCTTTTACGCGCGCGGCTCGTCGATCATTACCTGGTTCTCCAGTTCGACAAGCAGGTGCAGTATCTGGACTTGTTCAAGCAGGAAGAGGGCGTGGGATTCGTCTTGGCGGGCTTCGTCGTCGATCAGTCCTTCCAGAAGTTCGAGGGCGTCGGAATCCTCAATGATGCCCTCAAGAACTACGCGGGCGTCGCGGCTTCCTCCGCGATGCTGACTCAACTCCCGACGCTGACCGCGAAAGCCGTGGGCGGCAAGCGCTACCTGCTCCAGGCGTCCAAGGTAAAGGACTTCTGGGTCGTCAGCGCGACCTCCGAGGGGACCGTCTTCCAAGTGTGGCCGGAGAAGAAGCAGCCCTAGGCGGCGGTTTTCGGCCGTAAATGGTAAGATGGGCTCGTCATGAAACGGGCTCGTTTTGCCGCACTCATTATCGTCTTCTTAGCCGCCTGCCGGGGCGAAAAGGACGCCGTCATCGCGCGCGTGGGCAAGCTCAAGATCACCCAAAGCGAGTTCTCCCGCAAGCTCGGCGAGGTGTCGCAGGGCTACCAGGAGTACGTGCTGTCTCCGAGCGGCCGCCGTCAGTTCCTCGATGTTCTGATCCGCGAGAAGCTCGTGCTGGCCGCCGCCCAGCAGTCCGAGGTGCCGCGCTCGGCGGAATTCCGCGCCCAACTCGAGAAGCTGCGTAAAGAAGAAGAGGACCGCGTGCGCGAGGGCGGCGACTACCTGCTCACCTCGATGTGGATCGAAGACCTGCGCCGCCGCGGCGAGTTGAAGGTCGACGAGAGCGACGTGCGCGAATACCTGGTCAAGCATCCTCTCGAAGTGAACATGCGCCATGTCCTGCTCGGCTCGCCCGAGCTCGCCGCCACGGTCGCCAAGCGCCTGCGCGCCGGCGCCAACTTCGCCAAGGTCGCCAAGGAGGAGTCGCTCGACGCCGCGACCATTTCTGACGGCGGCAAACTGCCGACTTCGCTATACGGCGAAGTCATTCCAGAGCTCGAGGAAGTCGTCTTCCACATGCGCGTCGGCGAGATCGGCGGCCCGCTCAAGAGCAAGTTCGGCTACCATGTCCTGCGCAAGGACGGCGAGAGGAAAGTTTCCCTTGAGGAGGGGCGGCCCCGCGTGGCGCGCCTGCTTGAAAAGCAGAAGCTGGACGCCCATTTGCAGTCGATTCAGGTGAAATTCCCGGTGGAGGTTGTTGATGAACAGTTCCGTTAAGGCGTTGGCTGTGATGGTCATTCTCGCCGCACCTCAGCTTGCCGCCGCCAAGCTCTTAGAAGACACCGTCGCGGTCGTCAACGGCGCCCCGATTCTTCTATCAGAGTACCAGAAGGAGGCCGCCACCGCCATGGACTACTGGGGCAAGACCAATCCTTCCGCGATGGCCGATCCCGCCAACCTGCGCAAGCTCCGCGAGAGCACGCTCGAGCAGCTCATCGACAGGGTGCTCTTGGCCCAAGAAGGCGCGAAGATGAAGCTGAAGGTGCGCGAGCGCGAGATCGACAACGCCGTCGACGAGATCAAGGTGCGCTTCAAGAAGGACGAGCGCGGCAACAGCTTGTCCGACGCCGAAGCCGACGCCGTCTTCCAGCAGCAGCTCAAAAACGAGGGCCTCGACTGGGGGATGTTTCGCGAACGCCTCTCGCGTCAGATTCTGGCGCGCAAGACGATCGACGAGGGCGTAAAGTCAAAAATGGTTCCGCCGACCGAAGAGGAGACGCGCGCCTACTTCGCCAAGATTTCGAACTACATCGAGAGCAAGAGCACCGGCATGCCCAAGGGCATGGATGAGGAGGAGGGTGCCGCGCTGCGCGAGGTCGCCGGCCAGGTCAAGGCCCTCAGCTCCGAGCGCGTGCGCGTGCTGCGCGTCCTCATCCGTCTCTCGCCGGGCGCTTCCGAAAACGAGAAGAAGCGGGCGCACAAGACCGCGGAGGCCGTGAAAAAGCGGCTCGACGCCGGCGAGGATTTTTCCAAGGTGGCCAAAGAGGATTCCGAGGATCCCGAGAGCGCCGCGCGCGGCGGCGATCTCGGCTACGTCCTGCGCGGGGTGGCCCCGCCCGAACTCGAGAAGGCGGCCTTCACCCTCGGCGTGGGCGACACGAGCGGGGTCCTCTTCACCGAAGCCGGCTACAACATCGTCCGCGTCACCGAAAAGCGCGCGGCCGAAAAGCCGGAGTACGAGAAATTTAAGGAAGAGCTCACGAACTTTCTCGGCGGCGCGGCCTTCCAGAAGAAGATCGAAGCCTTCGTGAAGGCCTTGCGCGACAAGGCGGCCATTGAGCGCAACCTCCCCGCGGTTCCCTAAGGTCCTCGCATTCACTTGCGGCGATCCCGCCGGCGTGGGCCCGCGGGGCGCGCTGGCGTCGCTGCGCGCCGGGGCGCTTCCGGCCGGGGTAAGCCCCGTTCTCGTTGGGGAAGCCTCGGTTTGGCGCCGCGCCGGCTGGCGTGCTTCCGACGGACCGATCCGCGATACATGTCTTGGTCTTCCGTGCCCGCGCCCCGGCCGTCCCACCGCGGCCGGCGGGAAAATGTCGGCCGCGTCCTTCGAGGAGGCCCTGCGTCTCGTCGCCCGGGGCCTGGCCGGCGGCGTCGTCACCGCCCCGATCTCGAAGACCTCCTGGTCGCAGGCGGACTATCCGTGGCGCGACCACACCGAGCGCCTCGCCGACTTCGCCGGGAAGCCGGACGCGCAGATGGTCCTCGGCGTGCCCTCGCGCGGATTATGGTGCGTGATCGCCACGCGCCACATCCCTTTAAGGGAAGTGCCGGGCAAGCTCAATGCGCGCTCCATTACCGCCTGCGCCGAAGCTCTCGGCGAAGCCCTGCGCAGGCTCGGCCGCACGAAGCCGCGTCTGGCGCTGTGCGGCTTGAATCCTCACGCCGGGGAGGGCGGGCTTATCGGAACTGAGGAACTCAGTCTGCTCGCGCCGTTGGCGCGGCGCCTGAAGCTCGACGGCCCGCTACCCGCCGACTCGGCCTGGCGCCTGCATGCCGAAGGCGTCTACGACGGCCTCGTCTGTCTGTATCACGACCAGGCCCTGATCCCGCTCAAGGCCTTGGGGGGGCTCTCGGGCGTCAACTGGACGGTCGGGATTCCCTTCGTGCGGACCTCGCCCGCCCACGGCACCGCCTATGACGCGGCGGCCGCGGGGCGCTTGGACCCCGCGGCCGCCATCGAGTCGGCCCGGCTTGCGGCGCGTCTCCTGTCTTAGGCCAACCTGCCGCCGCTGAGAAGCGCCATGATGTTGAGATCCACCGCCTGGTCGACGCGCGCCCGCTCTTCCATGGACAGATAGCGCTCGGAGAAAGTCGGGGGCTGAACCGGGAGCGCGATGGCCGTCTTGGGGTCGGCGATGACGGCGTCGCACAGCCTCAGGTATTCGCGCGTGACGAGATATTTTCGCGCGGTGGCCGGGGTCGCGATCAGGCCACCGTAGACCTTTTTCTCGGCGGGGGTGAGCTGCTCGGGCGTCAGCAAAGCCGAGGCGGGCGCCGCGGCGGCGATCAGGAAGGAGAGGGCGAAAAGGGGCTTGAGCATAAATCCTCCGGACATATTCTCAGCATAACAGGGCTTCCTTGACAAATCAAGGGGTCGGGTCTACACTACGGACAGGTCATGAAAATTCGATCGAGGCCGCTCGCTTCTCTTCTCGTCGTCGTCGCGCTCGCTTCTTTTGCGGCGGCGCAGGACAAAGTGACCAAGCCTGCTGTTGTGCCCGGGCAGGAAAACGAACGCGCGGCGGAGCAGCAGGAGAGTGACGAAACGACCCTGAGCAGACAACTCCAGCGCCTGGCCCGCAACGCCAGGCAGGCGTGTCGGGGCAAGCCGAAATGCGAGCTCACTCAGGAGACCGTGGACGCATTCTTGGCGAAGGAGGGCATCAATCCTACTCCTGAGGTGCAGCAGCGTCTTAATACCATCAGACAAGGCATGCTTCTCATAAACCCTTCCGTGACCACTCCGGAGCCGGTCAAAGGCGAGTCGCCCGTCGCCGGGCCCGGCGGTGGGGTTACGGTCAAGCCTCCCGACATCGCCTCGCAGCTCGTCACCGGGGTCAACAACGCCGTCGTCACGGCCAACCCGGACAATCCGGCCGCGGTCGCGGGCCGCGGCATCTATCGGGCGAATGAAGGCAAATACCGTGAAGCCTACGCCGATCTCGATGATGCGATACGGCGCGGACATGTCAATCCGAAAATATTGCTCGCCTACGGCCAGTCCGCGTTTTATCTGGGCGATTACGCGACCGCGGCCAACGCGGCTCAGTTGATGCTCAAGGCGAATCCGAGCGACCGCGCGGCCCTGGGCCTATTCCATAATTCCAACGGGCGCGCGCCCGCGGTGAGTCTGCCCTCTTCGCTCGGCGTTAATTTTTCCGGCAAAGACTATGCCTCCCCGAGCGGCGCTTCTCCTACCGGCGGCGGATATGCCGCGGCGGGGGGAGTCGGCGGAGGGTATGCCGTCCCATCCCAGACGCCGGAGCAGGCCGCGGCGGCCGCGCGCGCGCAGACGGCGGGCGGGCAGGGCGCGGTGGCGCGCTCGGCTTCGTTTACGAAAGAAGCGGCGGCGGCCCTGCAGGTGAGGGATTATTCGACCGCCCACCAGCTCGCCAGCCAGGCGATCGCGCTCAACTCAAGCAACGCCCAGGCCCTTAATTTTCGCGCGATCGCCTCGAACAAACTGCACCGCTTCAGCGACGCCGTGACCGACGCGAGCGCCGCGCTGGCGCTGGCTCCCGGCAACGCGCCGGCGCTGACGACGCGCTCCTGGGCCTTCGCCAAACAGGGCAACTATCTGGAAGCCTTGCGCGACGCCGAAGAGACTTTGTCGCGCGATCCTTCCAATCCGCACGCCTACCAAAACAAAGCGCTCGCCTTGGCCGGCATGAAGGACCGCGCCGGGGCGCTCGAGGCGCTGCGCCGCTCGGCCGCGCTCGACCCCCGCTACCAGAACAACCTGGAGCGCGCTCTGCAGCTGCCGGAAGACCAGGACATGACCTTGCTGTTCAACGATGTCACCGCGGCCTCGCCGGCCGCGTTCGGCCCGCCGCCCGTTCCGGCCGGCAAGCGCTTCGCGCGCCTGGCTTTGCTCTCGGCTCTGGGCGGCATACTGATCGCGCTCGCCATACTGCACGTGGTGTCGGCGAGCTGGCGCGAGAAGGTCAACATGACCATCCGCCGCGTGCTGGCGTCCGCCGACAAGGCGGGCGGCGAAACGGCGGTCGCCACGCCCCTGCCGGGCGCTCCCGGGGCCGCTTTCTGGCTTCAGTACGAGCTTGTTAAGGAAATCGGGCTCGGCGGGATGGGAGTCGTCTACGAGGCGCTGGACCGTTCGCTCGAGCGCCGCGTCGCGGTCAAGAAGATGCGCGACGAGATCCGCATCGACCCGCACGAGCGCCGCCGCTTCGTCAACGAGGCCAAGCTCGTGGCCCAACTGCACCATCCGAATATCGTGGACATCTACGCGATCATCGAGGAAGGGCAGGAAGTCTATCTCGTCTTCGAGTTCGTCTCGGGGCGCACGCTTCACGACCAGATCAAGTCCGACGGCCCGATGACGCTCGAAGCCGCGCGCGGCGTCCTGCACGCGGCCTCCGAGGCCGTCGAGCACGCCCACGCCGCGCAGATCGTGCACCGCGACCTCAAGCCCTCGAACATCATGATCACCGATGACGGCCGCATCAAGGTCATGGACTTCGGCGTGGCGCGCCAGGCCAAGGACGCGATCACCAAGATGTCCATGACCAACACCGTCGTCGGCACCCCTCCCTACATGGCGCCCGAGCAGGAGCAGGGCACGGTGCGCCGCGAGTCGGACGTGTACGCGTTGGGCGTTTGCCTGTACGAAATGCTGACCGGCCACCTGCCCTTCACGGGCGGGGGGGCGGCCATGCTCCTCAATAAGCTCAACGGCAAACACATCCCGCCGAGCAGCCGTAACCCGGCCCTGCCGGCCGCCCTTGACGAGGTCATCGCCAAGGCCTTGGTGCCCGATCCGGAGAAGCGCTACCACACGCCCTCCGAGCTCGTCGCGGCCCTCGACGCGGTCATTTCGGCTGGCGCCTGAACAGTAGACCCTTGACAAATGGTAGCATTATGCTACCATTAGAGCATGGGGCAACCAGTCAAGATCGCCGACGAGTTGGTTCTGGACGCGCGGCTGATGAGCAAGGTCGAACATCGCTCCATCGCCGGTCAAATCGAGTTCTGGGCGCATTTGGGGGAAGCCCTCGAGCCATTGCTGCAGGGCATCCAGGTCTTAGCACTGATGAGGTCTCAGTCAGCTCAGCCGTTGTCCGCCTGCCTGGAGTCCGTCGATTCTCCTCAGGGTCGCCGCCGGGTCGCCGATCATTTGAAGAGCTTGCCGTTTCCGCACTATGAACCGGCGCCGAGTCGGCCCGGGTTCCTGGTGCGGACCGAGGCGGGGGGCGCTCGCACGGTGGGACGATTCGTCAAGCGCCGGTTTACGACCGTCGATTGAAGGCCATTCCCGAGCTGGATCGGCGGCCCATCTTGGCGGCCGTGGCGGGTCCAAACGGAGCCGGCAAGACCACCTTCTATCATGCCCATATCGCTCCGGCCGCCCTTAGATACGTAAGCGCCGACGTCCTGGCTCGGGAACTGGATATGGACGCGTACGCCGCGGCGAAGGCGGCCGACGCTCTGCGGCGCGCCCTGCTTAAGGAGAAGGAGAGCTTTGCCTTTGAGACGGTTTTCTCGGATCCTGTCGGCGACAAGCTGCAGTTCTTAAGGGGAGCTGTGACTGCGGGCTACACGGTCGTACTCTGCTTTATCGGTCTTGAGGACGCGAAACTCAGTGAAGAGCGCGTCGCCATGCGCGTCTCTCAGGGCGGCCACGATGTTCCCACGGAGAAACTGAAGTCTCGTTTTCCGCGAACCATGGCGAACCTAAAGGCCGCCATCGCCGCGTTGCCGCTGGTCTATGTTTTCGACAACAGCGATTTGAGCAAGCCCTTTCGAAAAGTCGCTGTCTTTAGAAACGGCCGACCGTCGGAGAAGTTGAAAGTCGCGCCCAAATGGTTCAAGGGCCTGGCCTGAGAACCGCTGCGATGCTTCTAATCGTAGGGCTAAATCGCTGAAGTCGCGTCGGTTATTTTTTTAAACAGCGAGGAACTGGCCGAGTTCCTTCTCCGGGATGAGTAAGACCCGGCAGCCCAGCGCCTTGGCGGCCCGACCGACCATCTTGACCGTGGGATGCGTCAATCCGAGCCGATGCCTCAGCACGGTCAACTGCGTGTTGACGGGTTCTTTTGCCAATTCCGCTAAATAAGCCATGACTAACACTGTCGTCGAGACTCCGCCCTACATGGCGCCCGAGCAGGAGCAGGGCACGGTGCGCCGGGAGTCGGA
>OBEQ012531922.1_pt1 | contig 40747 bp, 38 predicted proteins | sample 1670901 | NCBI WGS metagenome assembly OBEQ01 (sample SAMEA104232315, study PRJEB22302) | groundwater metagenome | biome: forest; feature: aquifer; material: groundwater | place: USA | collected 2011-08-07 | depth 5.4 m
AAAGTTTTAAACAGCATCACCGCCCTTGATGAACTCTATCGCGTGGTAGATATGTCGGGGATAAGATAAGCGGGGAACAAAAATAAGAATCATAAAGAAAGAAAAAACGCCGCTGTGGCGTTTTTTCTTAATTCCTTATTTCTGTTTCTTAATTCTTTTTTGACTTCTCAAAAAAGTTGTTCCTCAACTGCTTGTACTCATTCTCTTGTTGAGATAATATATACGCAAAAGCAACAGATTTAAAAAAGCTTTTAAGCATATAACCGCAGCACTCAAAGAAAACGAAAATGAATTTTTACTTTCTTCTCGTTTGTGGTTATAAAAGAAAAAAAATACGCATTATAAATATCTAAGCAATCCTTCAAGTAAAAATTGGTATTGGCACTGGAAGTTAGGAATTCTCTTAAGGAGGATTCCAGTACGCGCGCTCGAAAGCGTCGACCAGAAAATCCTCAGAAAACACCCGGAAGCGTGTAACCGCCCGATTGTTTAGATATTTACAAGGCGCATTTGAAATAAACTTTCGTTGACTGTCTCTCTGTGTTTTTTGTGATTCAAAGGTATCCTATCATAGAATATAATTTATGTCAAGCATATTATGAACGATAGCCTTCCTATCCGTAAAGAAAGCGCTTTTTTGGACACTGCCCTGCGCCCCGACACATGGAATAAATACATTGGGCAAGAAAAAATAAAAGAGAATTTACATATACTTCTTACCGCCGCAAAACAAAGAAAACACCCGCCGGAACACCTGCTTTTTTACGGTCCGCCGGGTCTCGGGAAAACAACGATTGCTCATCTCATCGCAAAAGAAACCGGGAGCCAAATAAAAATCACATCGGGTCCCGCGATTGAAAAAGTCGGCGACCTCGCATCCGTTCTCACCAATCTTTCACCCGGGGATATTTTATTCATCGACGAAATTCATCGGCTCAATAAACTCATTGAAGAAGTTTTGTATCCGGCGATGGAATCAGGGACACTTGATATTCTTATCGGCAAAGGTCCGTCCGCGCGCACAATACAATTAGAACTTCCGCCATTCACCCTCATCGCCGCGACGACGCGCGTGGCTCTTCTCTCTTCTCCTCTCCGCTCGCGTTTTTCCGGCGGTACTTTCCGTTTGGAATTTTACACGGAAAGTGAAATACAAAAAATAATAGAACGCTCTTCAAAAATACTCGGAATTGATATTGACGCCGGCGGTGTCGCAGAAATAGCAAAACGGAGCCGTTTCACCCCACGAACCGCAAATTATTTCCTGAAACGCTGCCGCGACTACGCGCAAGTACACGAAACATCCCTAAATGAAGAAACTGCTCGTAAAGCCCTCCACCTTCTTGAGGTGGACGACCTCGGACTTACTTTCGCCGACCGTAAAATCCTCGAAACCATCATCCAAAACCACGCCGGTGGCCCCGTGGGCTTAGGGACTATCGCCACTTCCCTCTCAGAAGAAGATGCGACCATCGAGGAAGTGAATGAGCCATACCTGATTCAAATAGGAATGCTCGAACGCACCCCGCGCGGGCGGGTGGTGACACCAAGGGCATACGATCACCTTGGGTTTGAGGTGCCGGAAAACCGAAATAGAATTTGATTTTTGTGTTATACTATTTCTGATAAACTGGTATTATTTTCATAAGTGGGAAACTTGATATCACAATTTGTGATATCAAGTGGTAAACATGGCGGTATAAGAAAGGCGCCGTTCGTATTTACTGAACACGGCGTTCTCATGCTTTCAAGTGTCCTCAAAAGCGAGCGGGCTATTCAAGTAAACATTCAAATCGTTAGAACGTTCATAAAATTGCGCGAGATGCTTTCACAGTATAAAGATTTGAAAGGAAAAATTGAGGAAATAGAAAAGAAATATGATAATAGTTTCAGGGTTGTTTTTAATACCCTGAAACACCTCCTTAAAGAGGAAGAAAAACCGAAAAACAAAATTGGATTTTTCGAAAAATAACCGCACTAAAAACTTATATGTCCGGACACAATAAATGGTCACAAATAAAACACAAAAAGGGAGCAACCGACGCAAAAAGAAGCAAGGTATTTTCAAAATACGCGCGGCTTATTACGATGGAGTCAAAAAAGTGTAACGGCGATATCACCTCCCCCACTCTCCGCTCTGTTATTGAAAAAGCACGTAAGGAGAACATGCCGTCGGAAAATATCGAGCGGTCAGTTAAAAAGGGTCTGGGGGGCGAAAGCGGTGCTATGGATCCGGTTCTTTATGAGGCGTACGGTCCCGGAGGGTGCGGTATTATCATTGAAGGACTAACCGATAATCGCAACAAAGCCGCAGCAGAAGTAAAACATATTCTTTCCAAAAATGGCTTTGCTCTCGCGGCACCCGGCTCGGCCGCTTGGAATTTCGAGAAAACAGCCGAAGGGTGGGTGCCAAAAATGACCACAGACCTCTCTGATGAAGATTTGGAAAAACTTGAAAAGATTGTTGACGAACTTGAAGACAATGATGAGGTGCAGAATGTTTACACGAGCGCGGAGTAAAAATTTAATAAAATTTCTAATTCCCAATTTCTAATTTCTAACAAAAATTAAAATTTAAAAAATTAGGAATTTTATTGGAAATTAGAAATTAGTAATTGGAAATTTTTTATGCGCATCTTAGGTATTGACCCCGGCTATGAACGACTTGGCATAGCCGTAGTTGAAAAACAGAATAATAAAGAACTGGTGGTGTATTCGGAATGCTTCCACACCCCGAAAGAACTGCCGTTTCATGAACGGTTATTTTTGTTGGGAGAAAAAATCCGCGCGGTAATAGAAGAACACGCGCCGCAAGCGCTCGCCATTGAAACACTGATGTTTAATACTAACCAAAAGACCGCCATTCATGTTGCGGAAGCGCGCGGGGTGGTACTTTATGAGGGGGCGAGAAAAAAACTTGAGGTATATGAATTCACTCCGCTTCAAATTAAAATCGCCGTCACGGGGCACGGAAGAAGCGACAAGAAACAAGTGACGGAAATGGTGAAAAAACTTGTAAAAATTGAGAAGGCTGGTGCAAAAGACGATGAATATGACGCCATCGCCTGTGCGCTTACTTGCCTCGCATCATATAAGGTTTTAAGCGGAATATTGTAGTTTTTCAGGTGTGGAAAACCGGGGCTTGCATTTTTTTACAGATTTGATACAAATGGAGCCAAGCTTGCGTGAGCCGTTTTAGCAGATGCGGTATTCGTGCAAGACTAAGGTCGTATTAAAAGTTCACACATTTAATTTCTATGCTAACGCTCCGCGATTATTCCCCTGCAATGGCGCAAGATATTGATGAAGATACTGAATTGGAACCGACGAGTCCGAGTATCTTCTTCGGCGCAGAAGACGATGAGGATTTGGAAGACGATGAGGATATTGATTCCGATGAAGACGATGATGATGATATTCCCGAGGAAGAGGAGGAATATTAGAAAAACACCCCGCGACTTGTCGCGGGGTGTTTTATTGAAATTCTTGAACTTTTGTGGTATTTTACGGATATGAAAAGAAAAAAAAGAAAATGGTTGAAAGACGCTTTTTTATTACTGCTCGCTCTCGGTTTTTTTTCAGCCGGAGCGCTGCTGGTTTGGACGGCGACGATTAAAATCCCGGATTTAGGCTCTTTGGAAAGCTTCAAAATGGCGCAGTCCACAAAAATATACGACCGAACGGAAAAAGTGCTCCTCTATGACGTACATCAAAATATCAAAAGAACCATCATACCGCTTGACCAAGTTCCTCTGACAACGAAAAATGCCGCCATCGCCATAGAAGACTCGCGGTTTTACGAGCACCGCGGTGTTGATATTCGTTCGATTTTTCGCGCCGTTTTTGTAAATATCAGTGTTGGAGGATACAGTCAAGGCGGCTCGACCATAACACAGCAGGTGGTGAAAAATGCTTTCTTGAGTCCGGAAAAAACCATAACCAGAAAACTGAAAGAGTGGATTATGGCGATAAAAATGGAGCAATCGCTCTCGAAAGAAAAAATACTTGAGCTTTATTTCAACGAAGTTCCCTACGGCGGCAGCGTATACGGCATAGAACAAGCCTCGCTTTCTTTTTTCGGGAAACATGCGGCGGAGCTTTCTTTGTCGGAATCAGCCTATCTTGCCGCGCTCCCACAAGCGCCAACTTTTTATTCCCCCTACGGAAACAATCGCAGCAAACTTGACGATCGAAAAAATATTGTGTTGAAAAGAATGTTTGAGCTCGGATTTATTACAAACGACGATTACCAAAAAGCTCTCGCGGAAAAATCCACTTTCTTGTCGGCGCAAGAAGAAGGTATCACCGCCCCGCATTTTGTCATGATGGTGAAGCAGTATTTGGAGGAAAAGTACGGCAAAGATATGCTTGAAAACGGCGGATTGAAAGTTATCACCACTCTTGATGCCGACCTTCAGGTGAAAGCGGAAGAAAATGTGAGGAAATACGGGGAAGAAAATGTAAAACAATTCAATGCCCACAACGCTGCCATGGTTGCCGCCGATCCGAAGACGGGGCAGATTCTCATAATGGTCGGGTCAAGAAATTACTTCGACAAAAGCATTGACGGAAATTTCAATGTCGCCCTCTCCCCAAACCGCCAGCCGGGTTCGTCTTTTAAGCCGTTCGTGTACGCTACCGCTTTTATGAAAGGATACACTCCGGATACAGTGGTGTTTGATCTCCCGACGGAATTCAACAGCTCCTGTTCTCCTTTTGGCGCCCCTCTTTCGCCGGATACAAAACAAAGCGAGTGTTACATGCCGGAAAATTATGACAAGATTTCCCGTGGTCCAATGACACTCCGAAACGCTTTGGCGCAATCGGTCAACATACCCGCCGTTAAAGTGTTTTACCTCGCGGGTGTCCAAGACTCTGCCGATACCGCAAAGAAAATGGGGATTACCACCCTTAAAAAACCGAAACAATACGGGTTGACGCTCGTGCTCGGGTCGGGCGAGGTATCGCTGTATGAAATGACGGGCGCATACGGGGTATTTGCCAACGGAGGCGAAAAAAACCCGAACGCTTTTATTCTCCGTGTTGAAGATGATAAAGGAAACAAGCTTGAAGAGTTCAAACAAAACAATGAGCCGGTTATCCCGAAAGACATAGCACTCCAAATAAGCGATGTGCTTTCCGACAATGATGCGCGCGCGCCCGCGTTCGGAGAAAGCTCCTCACTTAACTTCACAGACAGAAGCGTTGCGGTAAAGACCGGTACCACCAACAACTACCGCGACGCGTGGATTATCGGATATACGCCGTCATTCGTGCTCGGAACATGGGTCGGGAACAACAACAACACCCCGATGGAAAAAAAGGTTGCCGGTTTTATCGTGGCGCCGATGTGGCACGCGGTCATGGAAGAGGCGCTCAAAAAAATGCCGATTGAAAATTTCGAAAAGCCGGCTCCGGCGCCGACCGGCATAAAGCCGATTCTGCGGGGACAGTGGGCAGGAAACACTGGTGGCGTACATTCCATACTTTACTTTGTGGACAAAGACGACCCGCTCGGGCAGCAACCGGCGAACCCTGAAAAAGATTCTCAATTCTTGAATTGGGAAACGCCAGTGCGGCAATGGGTTGAGAAGAATCCGGAAAAAATATCTTTTACCGCTCCGGAATCCGGCATCCTGCGCGCGCCGGAAAACAAGCCGAAGGTGTTTATCACCTCGCTTGTTCCGGGGGCGAGCCATGACGCTCGCGAGAAAATTCAAGTCAATTTCGCCGCTGTCGGGATACTGCCGACGCTGAAAGCCGATTTTTTTGTGAACGGAATTTTTATCGGGACATCAAAAAACAGTCCGTTTAATTTCTCATTTATCCCGAAAGAAATAGACGGGATACAAGAGCAAAACGAACTCACAGTAGTGGCTTACGATACGGCGCAAAACACCGGCGAAGCGAAGGTGAATTTCGGGGTGGTGAAATAAAAAAAAGGCCGCATTTCGTGAGAAATGCGGCTTTACGCGTTAAATAAAAACGTCCGGATATAAATCTTCCACCTTAGAACCTTGCAATAAGTAGCGGCTAAAATCAGTGATGCCGCCTAATTCTTCAAGCGCCTGTTCGTCTGTAAAAAATCTTCCGGACTGGCGGCTTTCTAAAATCAAAGCCACCACGTCTGCCATTATTTCCGCCGACCGCGTATATTTCCGCGCTTTTTCTTCGCCGAACAGACTGATGGTGGCTGCGGTATAAAGCATCTTTTGCGGCCAAAGCGTGTTGAAAATAATACTCGGATACTTCCCCGCCATCATTGCCATATACTCGCTTACCGTGCGCTTCACCACCGCATACTCCCCGTATTTTTTAATCCAGTGTTCCGCCATGGGGAGCGGCGGGGCGATATTTATTACATGAGCATTTTCGGATTTTTGTAAATATGGCAAACAGGCTTCCGTACAAAAACGCGTGCCGTCCACAATGACTTGGTTCATTAGTAGAATCTGTTTTTCTGTCGGATTAAGAATAACCGCGCTCGCATTATTCACCAGAATATCTATGCCGCCGAAAGTTTCCGCCGTTATATCAACAGCAAGACGAACATTATCCTCAGATCGCACATCTACCGCGAGCGGAAGCGCTCGTCCACCGAGGTTATCAACCTCCTCCGCAACCGTATATATGGTTCCGGAAAGTTTCGAGTGCGGCTCCGCGGTCTTGGCGAGAATAACGACATTCGCGCCGTCTTTCGCCGCACGAAGAGCGATTTCGCGCCCCACCCCGCGGCTTGCGCCGGTAATAACTATTGTTTTATCTTTTAAGCTTTTCATTTCTTCACCTCTTTTTTTGTATATTTCAATGAAACTTACAATTATGTCGCCATTCATGACATAACCAGTCCTACCAGAATATAATAAAACATTTTCAATTTGTCAATAGCTGGCAAAATACTAGGTATTGACAAAAATACGCAAGTGGTATATACATAATTCGATTTGAGGCATTTGCTTCAAGGTGTTCGTTGAAACAAAAAAAGGTAAACAGAAATGAAAATTCCAGTTATTATTGTCGGGGTTGTCTTCGGACTGCTCCTCACCTCAAAAGCCGTATCATGGGCTTTCGGGCTTATAAGTTCACCGAGTGATTTCGGTGTTTTCTTTGGAATCGTCCTACTTCTTGGTGTCGCGCTTGTATGGGTATTGGCAGTTCAGAAAATTCGCAAAAGTAATATATATTGCGCTGATATAAAAAAGATTGACGGGCACCATCTCGCTTTTCTTATTCTTGTGGTCGGGGCTTCCCTTTTCAGCACCGGTTGTACCAGGATTGAGCCTGGACATGCGGGGATAGAAGTGGATTTGTATGGAAAAGACCGCGGTGTATAAGACTACACCCTGCTCACCGGTATGGTCTGGTATAATCCCATGACCACTTCGGTTTTTCAGTATCCTACGTTCGTACAGACGGCTGTGTGGACAAAAGATGCCAACGAAGGTAGTCCTAATAACGAAGAAATATCGTTTAATAGCAAGGAGGGTATGGTTATTACCGGGGATATGTCGTTATCGTACCAACTTGAAGCCAAACAAGTTCCCGCTTTTTATGTAAAATTCAGATCTGACGATCTTACCGGTTTCACTCATGGTTTTTTGCGAAACGTTGCCCGCGATGCTTTTAATGAAATTGGTCCGACTTACCCGTTGGAACAAATCTATGGTGAAAAGAAAGAAGAATTTCTCACTAAGGTTCGTGAGAGAGTAAACAACCAAGTCGGCACTTTTGGTGTTCATCTTGAGCAATTCGGCTTTATCGGCGCCCCGCGTCTTCCAGGCCCCGTTGTTGATGCACTGAATGCTAAGATAACAGCCACACAAAAGGCGATCCAAATTGAAAACGAAGTTCGCCAAGCGGAAGCGGAAGCAAAAAAAGCGGTAGCAAAAGCCGAAGGTGAGGCAAAAGCAAACCAAGTACTTACCGCGTCTATTACCCCGGCGCTTCTTGAATGGAGACGGTTGCAGATTTCACAAAATGCAATCGAACACTGGAACGGTGTGCTTCCACAGTATAATGGCGGAGGAACTATCCCTTTCGTTCAATTACCTGAAATGAAGTAAAAGGTAAGATTCTTATGCGAGGCGGTACTAAACCGCCTCGTTTTTTTATCATCGTATATCCCCCACAACCAGCGCACCAGCCCCTTCTCGCGCTTTTTGAAGAATACCCCGCTTGTTCATAAAAATTTCATTCTTAATGGCTGCCGGGGCGGAAATATGCAAGACGCCGTTTCTTGTCGTCATATCTTTTTTCTCTATTTTCACGCCAAGGGTTTCAAAAATAGCTTTTTCCGCGGCACGCTTCGCGGAATCGCCTTCCGGCTCCATTTTTTTGAATTTTTCGAGATAGGCGGAGATGTTGAACATAGTGTATGATTTAAGAATTATGATTTAAGAATTTACCGGTCGTCTTCATAAATCGTAAATCATAAATCATAATTCTTTTTTACGTCGTTAACGGCATAACCAAATACACAAAAGACCCGTCCCCCACCCCCTGTATCACGAGCGGGCGTCCAATGCCGGAAAACCGAAACACTACGCTTTCGTGTTTTATCGCCTGAAAACAATCGAGAATATATTTCTGATTAAAACCGCAGGATATTTCTTTTCCGGACAGCGCCGCGTCTATTCTTGTGGTATTCTCGCCAAGGATTTGATTTTTCGCCTCCACCTCAAAGAGTTTTTTTGCCGGGTCAACACGAATATCGACGCGATTGAATTTGTCGGAAAAAAGATTGGTCATTTTAAGCGCATTTATGACATCTTGTTTCAACATCACCGCTTCGGTAACATATTCTTTCGGGATTATTTGGCGATAATCCGGAAAAACTCCGTCAATGATTCGGGACGTTACGTAGATGTTTCCGACGGATACGGATATTTGATTTTTATTGAAACTTATGTCCATGTCACTATCCAAACCCTCAAAAACACGGAGCATCTCAACCATGTTTTTGTACGGTATGAGAATACGGGAAAATTCGGCGTTCTTTTTTATCGCAATTTTCTTTTCCGCCAAGCGAAAAGAATCCGTTGCCGCAAATACCATGTCTTCGTTTTCAGGATAAATATAAATGCTCGCAATTTCCGGTTTCATGTCGGAAACCGATGCGCTGTACCACACGCTTTTCACCCCGTCGATAAATTTCTGCGCGGAGACTGTAAACGATTCCGCTCCGGAAATTGTCGGTAGAGTCGGAAAATCATCGGACGGCAGGCATTTCACCACCGACTTTGTGTTTAATGTCGAAAGGGTGAGGTTTTCATTTGCCATATCGAGAGTAATTTTTCCGTCCGACACGGCGGAAAGAATTCCGGAGAGGATATTTCCCGGCACAACCGCCGAAAATTCACCGTCGATTTTTGCCGGTATTCGTATCTCGATTCCAAAATCAAGATTGGTTGCGCGCAAGGTGAGCGTGTTTCCTTGCGCCGAAAAAAGTATTCCGCCCAAAACAGGAAGAGACAGATTTTTTCCCGTCATCCTCTCCGCCTGCTGCACCCCATTTCTTAATGCGTCTTTTGTACATTCCGCTTTCATAGTAGTTTTTTTAATCTTGATAACAGTTATTACTATTAGGATTGTTGATAAGTGGATAAATCCATATTACCTCTTTATTTGGGCGTGTGTTGGGTTTTTGTGTGTGGAAAAAGTTCTTATAACGAGTGTGGACATAAAGATAACTTTTTATTTTTCTCGACACATAACTTTTTATCCATAACTTATTCTCGCGGTATCAGATTCTTTTCCACAGACTTATTAACAGTATTTATTTAATAATTTCCAATACCTAATATCTAATTTCCAACAAAAATCAAAATGCCTTAGAGTTTTCATTATTCTGAATTTATACATTAGGTATTTTATTAGAAATTAGATATTGGAAATTATTAATTCGTTCTCATGTCAACATCACCCGAATCTGCGCCAACTCTTCCACGAGCGCTATATTTTGTTTCATATCCTTCTTCACTTTGTCGCAGGAATGTATGACGGTCGTATGGTCTCTTCCGCCAAATTTTTCTCCAATGGTGGGATAGGAAACATTGAAGTCCTCGCGCAAAATATACATGGCTATCTGCCGCGGCTTTACCACCTCTTTTCTTCTTGTTTTTTCAAATAAAGTCGATTCATCCACGTTATAAAATTCCGAAACGGCGCGAATAACGTCTTTTGCCGAAGCTGTTTTTTTGGGTAAAACACTGTTTTTAATCAATGTTTTCAGCTCGGCTACTCCAAGCTCTTTGTTTTTTAATCGAGATTGGCAAATAATCGAGTTGAGTATCCCCTCCATCTCACGGACACTGCAATTAAGCGTTCCGGCGATAAATGAAACCTGCTCATCGCTCATGGAAAATCCGGAAGAGCGGATTTTGTGGCGAATAATCGCAATGCGGGACTCATATTCCGGAGTGGTGATATCAACAATCATTCCGGCGCCGAAACGCGTTTTGAGCCGGTCTTCAAGCCCTATGATATGATTCGGGTGCCTGTCCGACGAAAAAATAATCTGCTTGTTGTTCTCATGGAGCGTGTTGAACAAATGAAAGAGTTCTTCTTGGGTTTTATCTTTTCCGGACATGAATTGTATATCGTCCATTATAAAGACGTCATATTTTCGGTACCGTTCCTTGAATTCATTCCCGCGGTTATCTCGAACCGAGTTGATGTAATCCATGGTAAACTTTTCCGATGTTATGTAATATATCTTTTTTCCGCTCTTTTCCGCTTTTATATGATTCCCTATCGCCTGTGTGATATGGGTTTTCCCCAAGCCGGAGTCGCCGTATATGAAGAGCGGGTTGTAGGCGAAACCGGGGTGCTTTATCACCGCCTGCGATGCCGCGTAAGCAAGCTCATTGAACGGACCGATAACAAGATTTTCAAAAGTGTAGCGCGGATTAAGGTTGTCTTCGCGGTTTATATACAGGTCTTGGAGCGGCAGTTCCTGTGTGTACGGAGTTTTTTGATTTTGAACTGCCGCACCGCCGCGCTCTTCTTTTATATTTTTTGTCGCAATTATATATTCAACCCCGCGCACACTTTCTGACCGGTCACGTAAGGATTTCAAAATAAACTTGCAGTGTTTTGACACAAGCCACTCTTTGACGAACTCGTTTTGCACGCCCACAAAAACAATCCCACTTTCTTGTTTTACGATATGCGTATTTTTGAACCACGTGCTGAAATTCGCTCTCGAAACCGCAAGCTCTATTTCGCCGAGAACGCTGTCCCAAAGTTGTTTGTTGTCTATGGTGGTCATGTGGATTCATTATACGTTGTTTCTTGAAATGAAGAAACTTATTTGAAACATCTTCTTATGTTTATAACATGTGCATATGGTGTGGATAAAAAAATTCCCCACAACCGTAAAAATACGGCGCGAGGAATATCAACTGTCTTTTTTAGCTGGACATTATTTTTTTGGTTCAGTAAAGTCAATATGTATAGGTACTATTCCGCCATCAATAAAGACCAGTATTTGCCGTCCAAAAGTGGTGGCGTATCGCGTGTCCCCGTCGTTTTTCGTGTAACTTGCGCCAAGCGCGCCGGAAGCGCCCCCGCCGCCAAATAATGATGCAATAGATGCGAAAACTCCTTTTGATGTCGATTCGGTGCTGACACCGACGTTTATTCCGGCACCATTGGGGACATTTACCAGATACAGCTTTTTCCCGGGGAAATATACTGAAATGTTTTCATGAGTAAAAGCTATTACCGCGTTTTGCAGGTCTTGGTTGGTTGCGGGAACACCGGGACGCGACGTAACATACACTAATCCAAGGTACTCCCCGTTTATATCCAAAGTTTTTGTAAATTTTGGAACCCAAAAGGCGTCGTGCTCGTCAGGTATTACAACATCATCTCCATTAAGATATTTCCCTCTCATAAAATCGGGCTTTGGAGAAAAAGAAACAAAAGCAAGCGCCCGATCTTGTCGAATACCAAGCTCCATTTCAGAGACCATTTCGCCGGTCAGGTAGGCGTTTTGGTCTATCCCGAGCTCTTCCTCGGCTTTTTCGGATGCTTCGAAGAGCTGGTCCGCAGGCCGCGTCGCTTCCGTAAATAAAGGCACACTGCCGCCGGAAGCGTTGATGCCGAATTGCGGCGCTTGCGCCGAAGGCTTACCGGCCTCAAAGTTTTGATTAATCTGCGATTCGGATAATGACCGGCTCAAAGCGTTGTTGCCATTATTCACCTCCGCCAACACCGGAAAACCAATCAGTATTCCCAACAAAAATATTATTTTTTTCATCCCCTTTCCTTTTTTTGGTGTAAAACAAAAATCAATCATCGCCGTGGTTGCGTAACGATGGCGGCACTATGCTGATATTGGCGTTGCCGCGAACATTTGACCACACACCGCTCTCTCCGTTGTTGTTCGAATGTGTTGCGCGCGAATAGTGATCAAATCCGGCGGTGGACTTATATTCGGAACCGCGCTCATTGCCATCGGCACGCAGGTTTCCTGTAACCCATGATTGTGATTCTGTGAATGTTTGCACACCGCTTGAGCCGCCGGCGTTCGCTTGACCACTAGCATCGGCAGAGATACGCCCGATAATGGGCGGCTCTGCGGATACCGGCGCGGACATTGTGAATAATACAAACAAAACGGCAATTATTTTAACTCTGTTTTTCTTCATTTTATCCCCCCCCACAAAGCAGTTAAATCTAAAAACTTCTTAATGTCAAACAACATTGATTGTTCTATTCTACACATATTTGATTTATTGTTCAACATAGGGTATATTTACGCCATGTCACAAACATATCAGCCAAAAACAAGGAAACGCCAGAAAACACACGGGTTTCTTGTTCGCACAAAAACAAAAACCGGGCAAAATGTCTTGAAACGACGCCGGCAGAAAGGTCGCGCGAAGCTCACGGTGTAATATTATGTTACCTAAAAAGAACCGTATTTCGCGGGCTTTATTTGATACCCTTCTCAAGAAAGGGATTTTTTTTCACTCCCAAAACCTCTCTTTTCGGGTTGTGAAAACATTGACCGGGAAAAAAGAGTTGTCAAAATTCTCCTTCGTGGCGTCAAAAAAAGTCTCAAAGAGTGCGGTAAAAAGGAATTTATTGCGTCGTCGCGGGTATTCCGCCCTTAAAGACGCTCTCGGAAATGAAAAAATAAGAACCGGCGGTGTTTTGGGCGCATTCTTTTTTAAGAAAGGCGCGGAGAAGATCGGATTTAGCGAGCTTCATAGTGAAATCAGTCTTTTGTTGAAAAAGTCGGGAATTGTATGAAAAAACCACTTCTCTTTCTTTTAAGGAAATATCGTCGCTATTTTTCTCCTGATACTGGAATTTTTCAGAGACGAATGCCGACATGTGTCTTTTACCCGACATGCAGCGCTTACTCGGAAGAAGCCATAATGAAATATGGTGCAATCAAAGGAGGATATTTGTCGCTTCGCCGGATAGCGCGATGCCACCCGTGGCAGCAGAAACATATAGATATGTTACAATAATTAGGACTTACGTATTTGGCGATATGCTCGGTTTCGGTCTGCGGTGCGCGTTCACCGTATTCCTATACGGCTCCTTGCGCTCCTCGCCCAAAACCGTCGCCTCTCATCCAAATGCGTAAGTCCTAATAAAACCACTATGAAACAACTTTTCAACACCATCTTCTATAACCCGATGTATAACGCCCTCGTTTTTTTGGTCGGGGTTCTTCCCGGAGAGAGTGTCGGGCTCGCGGTTATTATTCTTACCATTCTGGTAAAATTCATTCTCTTCCCCCTCGCGCACAAATCAACCACTACGCAAGCGCGCATGAGGGCGATAGAGCCGCACATCAAGAAGTTAAAAGAAAAGCATAAAAATAACCAGCAAGAACAGGCGCGCGCGACTATGGAGCTGTATAAAGAACACGGGGTCAATCCGTTCTCCGGATGTTTTCTTATGCTTGTCCAGCTTCCGGTTATTTTTGCTCTCTATTTTGTATTTTTTGACGGAATGAAATTCAATCAGGATATTTTATACGCGTTTGTGTCGCTTCCTGAACACATGAATATGATATTTCTTTGGACAGACCTCGCCGGAAAAAGCATTCCATTCGCGCTTTTGGCGGCCATAACGCAGTATTTTCAGATTAAACTTTCCGTACCTATGCCGGCGAAAGCGGTTGAGGGTGTCACTCAATCGTTTCAAGAAGAATTTTCAAGAAGTATGGCGGTACAAATGAAATATGTTTTCCCTGTCCTCGTATTTTTTATCGCTTACACCATCTCTTCCGCGGTTGCGCTCTATTGGATTGTGAGTAATGTCTTCTCGGTTTGCCACGAGTTATATGTGAAGAAAAAAGCGGAGGGGTTGATGAAAGTTTAATTGTATCATTTTTTGTTTCAAAATGTTACAATTAAAGTAATACGATGAAACAATTAACGGAAAGGCAAAAAAAAATACTTGAACTGGCGCAAGAAAAAACAAGTGTCAGTAACCGCGAAATCATCGAGCGATTTCCCGGTATTTCGCGCGTAACGGCGGTGCGTGATGTGAACGTGCTTGTCTCGGGCGGTTTTCTTGAAAAAACAGGGCTCGGAAGAAATTCACGGTATAAAGAGAAAGTTGTGAATCCCCTGCTTCGGCGTATTGATGTTGAAAAATATTTTTCCACCGAAACAGACCGGCGCGATGTCCTCCACGAGCGGTTTAATTTTGAAATTTACAACGAACTCTCATCACTTTTTTCCGAACAAGAAAATGCTGAGCTTTTGGATTTGACGGAAGGATACAAAAAACGAGTCGCCATACTCTCGCCGGCGGAACTTCAAAAAGAATTTGAACGATTGACCATCGAGCTTTCGTGGAAGTCATCCCGCCTTGAGGGCAACACTTACTCGCTCATCGATACCGAGGTGCTTATCAAAGAACACAAAGAAGCGGTCGGGCATCCGAGAGAGGAAGCGATTATGATATTGAATCACAAAAAGGCACTCGAATATGTCGCGGACAAGCGAAGTGATTTTTCCGTACTTACTATTGGGAAAATAGAAGCAGTACACTCGCTCATTGTGGAAAATATGAACGTGCGCACAGGGATCAGAAAACACCCTGTTGGTATTATTGGGACGCGATACCGCCCGCTCGACAACGAACACCAAATCCGCGAAGCGCTCGAAAAAGCCGTTACCGCCATTAACGCCGAGGATAATCCGTTCTCAAAAGCGCTCCTTGGAATCGCGCTCATATCCTATATCCAGCCTTTTGAAGATGGAAACAAAAGAACGGGGAGAATTCTCGGCAACGCGATTCTTCTCGCTCAAAACGCTTGCCCGCTCTCATACAGGAGCATTAACGAAGCGGATTATAAAAAAGCGGTTATTCTTTTTTATGAGCAAAACAATCTTCGGTTTTTGAAAAAACTCTTTGTTGAGCAGTATAAATTTTCGGTGGAAAATTATTTCGGCGCGGCTTAAAAACAAAAAACATTCGCTGATTGGCGGATGTTTTTTGTTTTAGCACCCCGCTACCCCGCAAATATCTGTAACATAATTTTTTGTTTCAGTAAGACCGCCTGGGTTAATGTCGCATTGCCACGCACGTTTTCTGGGGCAATCAGTACTCGGCGCCATTGCCGGTCTTCTGCCACTCGGGCTTGAACCATCTTTAGTTGATCCGCCTCCGTTATACGCCGCCAACATATCGGGTACATTTCCAAATTTTTTATATTCATTTGCCAGCTGGGCGACACCGGTATTCATTTGACCCTGAATACATGTAGTATCATCTTTTCTGCAATTCCTCCCGCCATTTTCCTTCAGTAATTGCATAATCCCAGATGCGCCTGCTTTACTCTCCGCAATTGGCGCCCCCCTCGATTCTTTTGAAATAACACCGGCTACAACAGACTGGCAATTAGGTATTGTTTTCCCTTGTTGCTCACAAGCCGTTGCTATTTTATCTGAATACTTTTCCGATACATTCTTGTATACTTCACCCAAATTTTTACCGCCTACACCCTTACCGCCGGAGCTTACCACGCCACCATTGTTTGAAGCACCAGTAGTATCGCCCTCTATCACCCCGACTTTTTCCAAATTCAATCCCACATTAAGGAGTTTTGGGTTGAGAGTATTTAAGATGACCCATGATGCGAGAATAAGCAGAAGCCCGCCTATCGCTCCCTGTATTCTTTTCTTCCCACCTTCTTTTTCGGAAGGGAGCGCCGCGGCGACATACTCTATGCCGCCGATAACAATCATAACGACCGCAAGCACAATGGCAAGCCCTACCGCCGCCGTAAAAAGACCTTTCATGTAAGAAACGAGAAGGCTCCCGCTTGTTTTTTCCACTGTCGGGATGGGGGCAAGGAGTTGGTAATTTTGGCTTGGGGTTTGTGTTGGGGGAGGCGGGGTCGGAGTTGAGTATTGTTCTTTTATTAATTTTTCTTCAACGCCACCAGGAGCAATTATTTTATCAACTATTTCTTGGTGTGTTGGTTGTGATGCGGTTACGGCATCTTCTTTGCCTTCTGTGTAACAATTTTTCCCACGACCTACCTTATCTTCACAAATTTTTTCGTCGGGGGAACAAAACTTTACACCAGCAAGCCCTCCGCCATAACAATATTGTAGCGCAGCGCTAACACTATTCACACCCAAAAGAGCAAATAATACCAGAAAGACGAAAAATTTAATAATTTTTTTCATAAAAGTGTCTTAAAAATCGAGGTCAAATCCCCAGAGGGTGGAGTCGGTTTTGTTGATAAAAAAGAGGAAGTCTCCGTTTTGTGAGAGTGTAAGGTGTGTCATGTCCATTTTGGGCGCATCAAATGATTCCGGAGCAAAAACAGACGTTATAAACCCCGTCTTCGCATCGATTTTCCACATCGCATCGCTGAAAGAAACATCTCCCTGATACCATGCATCCGGGTATTCCGCTGTTTGGAGGCTATCCGGCGCGGCGCAGTAAATGTCGGCGCTGTTGGCGCTCCATACGCATTTTTCGGGCAGAGTCGCCGAAGGAATTTCGGTAATGGCGTTGGTTTTTTTATTGTATAAACGCAAAGTCATACCCCCGCGGCTGCTTTCGGAGTACAGTATTTTTTGCAGGTCGGGAGACGGGAGCGCGGTAAGCCCATTCACATTCCCGATTATTTTTTGCAATTCCCCGTTTTTAATATCAAGAGAATAGAGGAAACCGGGGACATTTTGCGACGCTTTGGTTTGAAGCAGGGCGGTTTTTCCGTCAAAATATACCGGCAGCCATTCCGAGAACGGCGATTGGAAGACATGCGTTGAGGTATTTTTTTGGAAATTCAGCACGCTTCCCACAGCGGACCGCGTTTCAAACCCCGGCGTTTTTTCCAAATAAAACATGTTTTTGGTGTCGGGAGAAACGGCAACCTGTAAAATACCTTCCGGCAGGAAAGAACCGCTGACCAGACTTGCTGCCGCCCCCCCCACCGCTTCTGCCGCCGTCCCCGCTTTTACTCCGCTCGTATCGGAAATGTTTCTCATGAAAGTTACCACCGAGGAATCCCCCTCTTTGAGATAACGATATACGGCGGTCTTGCCGTCGTTTCCGAAAAAGACTTCTTGTGTTTTTGGGATAAGGGCGTTTGATACGCGGTCTCTCCGCATGTCTTCCATGGCGGTTTCAAAAATGTTCCCCGTCGCTCTTTCAACGAATCGCACCGACGTTTTTCCGGAGCGCGTAAATGGGTACATGCCGGCGGTCGGAGTAGCGCTTATCTGCCTCAAGGCGCGAATTTTTTTTTGATTTATCAGCGCATCATTTTCGTCACCGGGAACACTGCCGGCAGCGGTATCGCCACCGCTTCCAACCTTATCTTGTGACACTTTGCCGAAAGGAAGGAAATCCGCAAGTGTTGTTTTTTGCTCGCCGACTGGAGCGCCGCCTCCCTGTTGTGAAATAATATATGCCGCGAAGAAGAAGCCGATGGTGATGATGGCAGTAATGGCGATGATAATATAGAGTTTCTTTTTTGACACAGTTTTTTAGTGATTAAATCGATAATACGTGTTGGTTCTCGCGGTCTGTTAGCGTTATTTGTTGCATACTGTTGTTAAAAAATTTCTAATTTCCAATATCCAATTTCCAACAAAAATCTGAATGTCAAAAAATATTATTGCTCCTGTGCCTGCAACATTAGACATTTTATTAGAAATTAGATATTGGAAATTAGAAATTATCATATTTTTTTAGATAAAACAGTAAATCAATTTGCATACGATATCCCGATACTTTTTGACGCTTCTTGAAGGTCATATCCCGTATTTGATATTTTAAGAGAGATGCTTGAACGCCCGCTCCCCTGCTCCGGTTTTCGCAGGGTGAATTGCGCTTTGTTGTCCGGATTTATTTCCAGTTTCTTGCCGTCAAGCAGCCATAAAAAATCTGCGTTATTGTTGAGCGAAAAGAAATACGGTATCGCGGTCAAAGTTACTTCTTTTTCTTTTAAGTCGAAATTTCCGCCGAGAGAATTTTCGTATCGCACACCGAGAAGCGGATTGTTTTCATAAAAGACGATTTTCGGCTCATAAATGGAAACCCTCGTTTTTTTGTTTATGGAAAGCGCCTTGTCTCCCGTTGAAACAGTCGTTTCCACCTTGTCTTCGTTGAAAGAGTAGTTTCCGCGATAGAGATACACATTTTTTCCGAGACCGGAGTCGTTCGGGTTCGGTGTGTATGTTTTTTTCCAGTTGTAGACGAGAGTGTTTGAAGCGATTTTTCCGCTTTTGGACGCAAAGTGTGGGACGGCGAGCATTTTTACAAAGCTCTGTGAGGTTGGGAGCGCCTTTCCTTTATAAAAAGGGGGGGTGTAGGTGTCTGCTTCCCAGAGGATATCAACATCGGACGGCCGTATTTCGAGGTCTCGCGCGATAAGCCCGAAATCGGGCGTATTTATTTCAGTGCGAAGAGTTGTGGCGGAACCGACCCCTCCGGTTATAAAAGTAAATTTTTTTTCTCCGAGACCATCAAGCCTTTTTTTTCCGTTCAATATCCATGTGATTTTGGTTCCGTTTACGTTGAACTGGGCTGACTTCACCTCCGCGGTAACCTTTTCCGAGGCGCCGGGAAATTCCGGTGTGAGTATGATATCGAAACTGCCACCTGGACCTTGGGCGTGAGCGGCACCGGTAAAAACAATGAAAAGAAATGAGATGAAAAATTTATATCGCTTCATGGTTTTTATTATATCGCAAAAAACAATGAGACAACAGGGAAATAAAAGAATGTTATCCACTCACCGGTTCACACACCTCAAACCAAATTTCTTCGGTAAAAGAATTTGCGTATTTCTTCAACTAAGATAATTGAAGAAGCGACCGGAATAATGATAAGCCATTCCGAAAGTGAGAGTGGTGTTGTGTGTAAGACTTTCTGCAAAAATGGTGTATAGAGTGCAACAAATTGTAGAAATATGACAATTACGGTGGCGCCGACGAGAAACATGTTGGAAAACGGATTCATCTGAAAAACAGATCTGCTTTCAGATCGACAATTCCAAGCGTTGAACCATTGGAACACGGCAAGTGTTGTAAGCGAAATTGTCAAAGCTTTAGTAAGATCGGTTTCAAAGTATCCATTGAAAAGATAGAGCGTTCCAATCGCCATCGGTAATGCCATTAAGAACATTCTTTGCGCCATAAGACCATCAACAATCCATTTTTTAGGTCGCTCAAATTTTCCTTGCATTAGTCCTTTTTCTTTTGGTTCCATAGCGAGAGCCACATCAAGAAAGCCGTCAGTAACAAAATTAAGCCAGATGATTTGAGCGGCGAGAAGAGGCAACGGGTATCCCAAGACAAGCGCACCCGCGATGACTAATACCTCGCCCATACTTGTGGAAAAAAGATAAAGAATTACTTTCTTAATTGTCTTATAAATCCCTCTGCCTTCTTCGGCGGCTGAAACTATACTTGCAAAGTTGTCGTCTAAAAGCACAATATCCGAAGCTTCTTTTGCCACTTCGGTTCCGATTTTTCCCATCGCGACACCGAGATCGGCGGCAACAAGAGACGGCGCGTCATTCACGCCATCTCCGGTCATTGCCACGATTTCCCCTCGTTTGCGATAAGCCTGAATGATGCGAAACTTGTGATCCGGCGTAACTCGCGCAAAGACGGTGGTGCGGGCGAGTTTCCCCGCCAGCTCCTCATCAGACATTTTATCTATTTCTTCTCCCGTAAGAACACTATCGCCTTCGTGCCAAATGTCTGCCTCCTTCGCAATCGCCTGTGCCGTGAGACGATGATCGCCCGTAATCATTACCACGCGCATATCTGCCGCTCGCACTCTTTGCATTGCTTCTTTAACTTCTGCGCGGAGCGCGTCATTCATACCAAAAAAACCAACGAAAGTGAGCGGGGGTATTGCGTTCCCATCAACGCTCCGCCCAGTGTCTTGATTTATGGCATAAGCAACTACCCTAAACCCTGTTTGTGCAAGTCTATGAAATACTGCTGTGAGTTCTTTTTTCTTTTCTTCGCCCAGAGTTTCATTTCCATTTTTGTGCCAGACATTTTTGCAAAGCAGAAGAACTTCCTCCGGTGCGCCGATGATAGTAAGAAAATTTTTGCCATCAACCGCTCGAATGGTAGCATGATACTTTCTTTGATAGTCAAACGGTAACTCAAAAACTTTTGGCGTTTCCTGCTCCAGCGTGTCATAGCGAAATCCAATTTTTTCAGAAAGCACTAACATCGCCGCCTCGGTGGGATCACCAGCAATCTTCCAAGTGTTGGTTTCTTGGAAATATGACAATCGCGCGTTGGCGCAGAATGCCGCAATTTTTCCGCTAAAAAGCAGTTCGGGATGATGTAAGGGGTCAATAGTTTTGTCATCAAAAGTTGCTTCGCCTTTTGGCTCATATCCATTACCCGTAATGTTAAAAATTTTTCCGTCCACATACACCCGCTGAATAACCATCTCGTTTCTGGTGAGCGTTCCGGTTTTATCCACAGCAATAATTTTTGTTTGCCCCAATGCTTCCACTGCCTGCAAACGCTTTACGAGCACATTACGCTTCGACATTCGAAAAACGCCAGTTGCCAAAACTAAAGTCATTACAATTGGCAGACCCTCCGGAATTATTGAGACCGAAAGCGCCACTGCGGTGGTAAACATCTCTTTAAGAGATTTACCGGAAAACACGCCGAGAACAATTAATGAGACATTAATGACGGCTACTGTAACGATAATAACGCGGGAGAGATAACGAATATTGGTTTTTAGAGGAATCTCGGTATCAATAGAGGAGATTTTTTGCGCAATTTTTCCAATCTCTGTTGCGAGTCCTGTCGCCACAACAACCGCAGTGCCATTTCCACTTAAAATGTGCGTACCCTTAAATACCATATTTTTCTGATCTGCAACCGATAGATTATCGGCTGGCACTACTGTATCGATTTTAGTCACTGGCTCTGACTCTCCGGTGAGACTTGCTTCATCAACTTTTAGGGTATTGGCGAAAATAATCCGTGCGTCAGCCGGCACTTTTTCTCCTTCTTGCAATACAATAATATCCCCCGGCACTACTTCGGTATCCGGGACTATAAGCTCTCTGCCGTCGCGTAATACGGTAGCGGAAGTTTCAGCAAATCTTTTTAAGGCAAGAAGGGTGTTTTGAGCTTTGCCTTCCTGAATTGTTCCTACAACAGCATTAAAAAGAAGCACGGTAAAAATAATCAAAGCGTCAATAGCTCCACCCATCACAAAAACAATACCCGCCGCGGCAAAGAGAATATAAATCAGCGGACTTTGAAATTGACGAAAAAAAATAAGGAGTAAGCCATCTACCTTTCCTTCCGGAAGTTTATTATGTCCATACTGCTTTAGTCGCGATGCCGCCTCCGCATTACTTAAACCGCGTTCGCCGGAGCGCAATTCTTCAATGACGGACAGTGATGATTTTGTATGCCAAAAATTATTCATAAATTCTTATAAGAACTCACCAATTCAGAAATTGATTTTTTGACGGACTATTTCTGTTCCTCCTTAGGGCTCTTCCATAAATAACTTCCCCATCTTGCTTCCACCTTTCCGCAATATTTTATTTTTTCTCAATCAAAAATTTCTCATCATATCTCGATATGTCTCAAAATTTTCTCAATCCAAAAAATAAAATCTTACGGAAATTTGAAACCAATCTATGGGAAGTTATTTGTGGAAGAGCCCTTAAACATACTAAACTCGTCCTTTGATTTTTTGATCGCCAAGAGCTGCGACGGGTCGGAAGTGATGATTTGGTCTTCGGTGTAGGATGCGATAACTTTTATGGCGACATGCTTGGAGCCTGCGAAAAATATCCCCTCTCCCACACCGGACTCAAGAAGAAGATATTTTTCTTCGTCGGTCAGATTGAAGGTTTTTTGCACCATGTCTATGGAAGACGGCGATTGTTTCATAAGAAGCTGAATCGAGGAGTTGGTGATGATGGGAAGTCCGTACGGGCTTCGCAAAAAGTCCTCCACGTCTTGTGTGATGGTCGCGATGCCGAGATAATATTTTCGCCCCCGCTTCGCCAGCCCGAAAAGAAACGATGCCGTGTCTTCGGATTTCATCATCCACCACGCCTCGTCTATGACCATGAGCCGTTTCTTGAGCTCTTTTCTGATGGCGCCCCAAATGAAGTGGGTAATGATATACATGGCGACGGACTTGAGTTCGTCTTCCATGTCGCGGACGGAAAAGACGACGAATTTTTTGTTAATATCGACATTCGTCGGCTTGTTGATGAAGTTTGACCACGTTCCTTTCGTGTATTTTGAAAGCCGTTGCACGAGCGATTCCGCGCCATCCATTCCGCCGAGGACCAGCTCGAAATCCCCCAAAAGCGGCGGCTCAACTTCTGCGAAATTGGATTCGGCGGTGATGTCTTTCAAGGAATAAGTTTCGGTGATGGCGCGGTCGATGATAGCATCCTCTTCCGGGGAAAGCCCTGAAAACATGAGGCGGAAAAGCCCGACGAGGTTGATGATATGAGAGCGCAACACGTCCGACGGCGACTCGTCTTCTCGCGGCACCGGCAGGTCGAAAGGATTTATGTGGTGCCCTGAAGCGAGGGAGATGTTGAAATACCTCCCGCCGGTGGCTTCAGCCATGTATTCATACTCTCTCTCTGGGTCGATGACGATGACCTCGGCGTCAAACATGAGTGTTCGCAGTACTTCGAGTTTTGTGGCGTACGATTTGCCGGAACCGGCTTTGGCGAAAATAACGGAGTTGTAGTTTTCCAGAGAGAATCGGTCGAAAAGCACGAGAGAAGAGTTATGGCGGTTAACTCCATAGAGGATTCCCTTGTCGGAAGTGAGGTCGAACGACACGAACGGAAAGAAGCTTGAGAGCGGCGAGGAATTGAGTTTTGAGTGAACCGAGAGCTTATCCATACTGATGGGGATAACGCTGTGGAACCCGCTTTCCTGCTGGAACAGCGCCGGCTTCACATACACGAGCTTCGATTCGAGAATGGATTTTATTTGCGATTCAAATTTGTCGAGCTCGGCTTCATCTGCTCCGTAAATAGTAAGATAGAGCCCTACGTCATAGAGTTTTTCGGTCGCCTGCTGGAGCTTGTCGCGGAGGTCTTCAAGGTCTTGAAACGCCGTATCGAGAACCGGGTCGCGAATGAACCCCTTCTCTTCCCTCTCATGGATTTGGCTCTGCACCTCCGTTACTTTTTTCTGGAATGTCTTGAGAACGGAAGATGTATCGATGGGGTGGATGAATATGGAGATGTCGAACACGCGGTCGAGGTTGATAATCGGAGAAAACCAGTTGTCCGAAAGAAAGCGCGGGTAAGAAATGACAAAAAATGTCCGCGCGATTTTTTCTCCCAAATGAAGCTCTTTGGGGGTGATTTTGAGCGCGGCGGGAGCGAGAACGTCGCGCAACTCAAGCACGCCGGACTCGTAAATTTCCTGCGGCAAAATCGGAACAATCTCCACGCCTTTTTTCTTTGTCTTTGCGTTGCCAAACATTTTTTATAGTTGCATCGGTTTATCGAGTTCCCCAGGGTTGAATATCTTATAAAACAATTCAATAATCTCTTCCGTCCCGAGCCGCGCCACGCGAACACCGAGTCGCGTCAAGCCGCCTTCAATGACCCCGATGCGCTGCTCTATCTGCGTTTTGCTTTCCTCGAAGTTTTCCAGCCATTCTTTCGTGTTTTTTTCACGCGGAGATGAAGAAGAGCCAAAGAAAGGAAGACCAAATCCCCCTTTTTTCGCGCCGGAAAGGATATTCGCGGTATATGGCACCACGATGAAAAAGCTTTTGGACATAATGTTCGTCGTATCGGTGAAATTTTTTATGAACCCGATATATTCGCGGGTCTGTATTTTCATGAGATCGTTTACCTGCTCTTTTTCCCTTTCTTCCAAGAGGGCGAGGTATGGGCGAATATCAAGCCGGCGGGACTGGATGTAAAATTGAAGGGAAAATTCGAGCGAGTTCAGAAAGTTTTGGAATTGTAATATGATAGCCGTTTGTTCATCTTGTGATTTGAGCGCGATATTCAACGATGATGCCATAAGAACGGCGCGAAGAGAATCGTCTTTCATAATGACGATTCCGTCGCGAACTTCGCGAAAAGGAATGAAATCTTGCGCCGGTTTTGATTTTGGCATAGTGGTTAGCTTGTTAGCTTGTTAGCTTGTTAGCTTTCGATCGGTGCCGTACCGTCGTGTTAAGCTAACTAGCTAAGCAGCTAGCCAGCTATTTCGCGTGTTCTTTAATATCCAAACTCCAAGCCATGTCTTTCAGTTTGTGTTCCGACAAAGGAGGGACATAAACCCCAATGTTGTGCGTTTTTTCGGCTTCTTCCGCGGATTTTGTGGGCGGTTTCGGGATTTTTTTCCAGATGTAGAGCCGAGGAGAAAAGAGGTAGCGCAGAAAGGATTCCACGAAAAAAATGAAAGGCTTGGTGTTCACTTTTACGAAAGCGAGGGCGAGAGAGAACGGAACAATAATGGCAATGATGAAAAAAGAAATCCACGACGGAAGAAAAGTGTAAGCGAGATACGCCATTGCTGCCCCGCCGACAAGGAACAAAAACTGCTTCAAGGTAAGAAAGCCGAATAATTTGTCTTCAACTTCAAGAAATTGAGGAACTTGAAACTGCATATATACAGTATAAAGCAGAAAGTAAAAAGTAGAAAGGGAAAACAAATAAACTTTATAAAGTTTTGAGAAAATTCTTGACATATTGACATTTGTATCATTTCGTGTATAATTAAACGTGGCTGTAAATATATTTTTTAACTGTTTTTTGACATTTTTAGAGGAGAAGTTGCTATGAAAAAGGTGCTTTTTGCGCTTGTTGGCGTTATGGTTCTTGTAACCATAATTTTATTTTATTTTTTTTCAAATCTTTATGATATGGAGAAAAGCATTCTCACCCCAATTTTCGGGATTATTCTCGGACTTATGTTCGTGTTTCTGGCGTTTTGCATCCTCGGACTGCTCTCGCCGTTTTTTGTTGACCTTTTGGTGAACAATCCGCGCGCGAAGCCGGGGGTGCCGAGACCGCGAATTGAGCCGGGACGGATATATTTCTTTACCTTCTTGGAAGACGGGCAAGTTAAGGTTGTCATTAAAGGAGGTAAATTTATCCGCGCCATCATGGCTGATCCGGAACGGATTTTCGTTAAAGACGAGAGAGATCCGGATCCGCGAAACGCCGATTATTGGTGGATCAGATCAGCTGGAACAAACGAGAGAGAAGAACCGATTTCTCAATTTGAACTAACATGGAACCCGCTCAGTTGGTGGATACGCTGGATGTACCGTTATAACGGTGCCGTGTGGGTCGGTGTCCCGTTCTTTCGAGAGCTTCGGATTGATAAAAACACACGAGTTGTTGAAAAGAAAGAAAATGGACGCGTGGTTCTTGATAGCAAAACAGGACTTCCAACACTCGAAGATGTAGAAGACTGGAGCGACCACTTGCGTACAAAAACATTTTACTGGTACTTTAAGGTGCCGTCGGTTGATACGAAAGATAACATCAAAATCGGGTATGTTGGGTTTTTGAAAGTGCAGTGCGTGAATCCCTATCTTGCGTCTTTTAATATAGACCACTGGGACAGCGCTCTTACCAAAGAAGTCAGTACATGGGTCAACAACTTTAACCGGGCGAAGATGTATGACGACCTCATCGCCTCATCCGATCAAACCGGAAATGAGATGGCAGATTTCCTTTTACGGGAGCTTAACCGAGTCTTAAACCCCGTCGGTCAAACCGAAAAAGGAATCGGTATGAAGATTATCGAGGTCAACATCGTCGACCAAGAACCGCAGCTTACTGATGTACAGGCGAAAGCGCAAACGGCAGAGTGGGAAGCCGAGCGGACAGCTCGGGCGACTGTTATTGCCGCCGAAGCCGCAAAGAAAAAACGCATTAAGGAATCCGAGGGGGAAAGACAAGCCATTATCAATGTTTCCGAAGGCGATGCGCAGGCGATTCTTAACGAGCTTGCGGTCATTACCACCAACGAAGAACTCGGTAAACTGCTTGCGAAGTATAAGGCATGGGGAAAACTGGCGGAAACCGACAAGGCAATGATATTTCTCGGCAATGAAGGCAATGTGGATTTAACTCCCGCATTGCTGAAGAAGCTGGAAGAAATTAAACAAAGCCTGAATACGGCGGGAGGTGTGTCATGATATGGTATTTTCTTGGAACAATACTTGTTGTCTTCGGGATTATCGCTGTGTTGATATTCCTTGCTTTATCGTCAGTAAACAGGGGTGTAAGCATCCAACCGCCGCAACCACAACAATTAAACCAGTCAACAGGCTCGTTTGAGAAATGGGGGAAGCGGATCGGGTGGATAATTTTCGGACTTATCGTCCTCGACCTTTTGCAAAAATTCGTGTTTCCAAACATTCCGATTGAGTGGAAAGAATGGATACCGGGCTTTTCTTGGAATACTGTGGAGGTTGTTGTTGTTATTGCCGGAATCGTAATTCTTTGGAATCAGGCAAAAAAGAAAGAAGATACTCCGTGCGGTGACGCGAAAAAATGTGCTGAAAAAGGAAAAGTGGCGCCCAAAAAAACTTTTGCGGTGATTAAGCTTTTAATAGCCGCGGGATTAGGCGTGTTCGCGTATACGATGTATGAGTATCAACTTGCGCATGTCGGTGAATTGGTCACCAGTGTGGAAAGCGGGTATTTATATATCCCACTACATGGACTTTTGTTTGCTATGGCGGCTATGATACTGAGCATAATTTTAACCGAGTTCTCGTTGGTTGACCTGCTGGCGTGGTTTTCGTTTCCGGTATTTCTGGTTCTTGGTATGTGGAATCATTGGTTTATGCCGCATCTCGACGATTTCGTTTTGCCGTCATGGTATATTTTGTTCGGCGGCGCGATAGCGGTTTCCTTGTTATTTCTTCGTATGGAAGACGGCTATCTGAGAACACAATCCACAGTAAATTGTATTCTTGTTGTGATAGCCGTGTGGCTGCCGCAGTTAGTACTTTTGTAAACACAAAGGAGGGGCTAAAACCCCTCCTTTTTTATTTTTTTATGCTGTTGACTCCCTGTATGGGTCCGGGGTGCCCGAGCTCTTTTTAGGTAAAGAAAAAGGCTCCGTCAATTTTCCTTCCGCAAAGTTTTTACCGATTTCATTGCTTTTTTCCGGTATTTCACCGGCGAGTATTTCGCTTGTCGCGGGCTCGTTCGCCGGCTTTTCTTCCGCCTCTCTCATTTTGTGAATTTGCATGAGCGATTCTCTTACCGGGCGGAAGATTTTTTCGTTCACCTCCGTTGTGATTTGCGTCGCGGTTTCGCGGGGAATGCGCATACGGTTTTCAAGATTGCTCACAAACTTTTGCGGCGGGGTTGCTCCGATTGTGAGGAGCAGAATTTCATTTGAAAGCTCGCCTGTTTGGTCTATGTGGAGATTATATTTTTTTCGGAAATCTGTAATAATATCGCTTATTTCAACAGAAGAAATCGCTTCTCTCACATCTTCAGGGAGATCTTGAAGAAGAGTTTTTAGTTGTTCGTGGGTGTAAGTCATAAAATTATTTTTTTATTTCCTTATTATCTGCTACCCAGCTCTGTATTTATAAGCAGTTTTTGTTGAGGGGTGATTGAATCCAAGAATGCCGGATGGGTGCTCATTGCCGAAAGGGCTGTTGTAGACATGTTCGGAAGATCGGACAGCGCGTTGTTTATAAGAGTTTGAAATTGTCCGTTATTAAGCTTTCCTTCGGCGGCAATTTTTACGAGTGCTTTTCCATTCAGGCTTTTAATAATATGCGGGCGCAGAAGGATTGACGGATCCAGTTTTGCCACATCTTCCGCTTTCATGCCATTAAGTATGAGTGTGGCGTTCATCTGGTCTGTTGTTGCCGCCAAACTAACCTTCTTTTGCTCCAACTTTTCTTTTGCCTCTTTTTCTTCCTGAATCTTCTTGGATTTTTGTCCTGATTCGGTAATTCTTTCCTTCTCTTCGTCGGTGAGGAGGGCATGCTCCGTGTCGAAGATGTTTTTGTCGTGCGTGGTGAGCATCGTTCTTTGCGCCGCTGTCATGCTCTTGTAGATCTCAAGTTTATGTTGCGCATTCAGGCTGTTGTAGTGGGTTGCTTTTTCAGCCGCGGTTCCGAGTTTTTCAATGGTTTTAATGTGTTCCGGCGCCATTTCTTTCGCTTCGGCTTTCTGTTGTTTTGGCGTTAGTCCGGCACCAAGTTTCTCGCTAATAGCCTTCAAGCGCTCTTGTTCCTTGCCCGGTTTTGCTTTTGCTATGAGCTCAGCTCGTTGAGCGTAGGTGAGCGATGCCATTGCGGCGGTAGTGTCGCGGTCGCCAAGCATTTCATGGGTGGCGAGGTAGTGCGCCGCCGCTTCCGGATCTTTTGCCAGTAGTTCCTTGGTGTGATCCGCTATGTCTTTTCCTTTCGGCTCTACCGCACCCGCGAAACCGCCTTTGCCGCCAGCTGCGCCTAAACTCACTCCAGCCATTCCGGCGAGCTTGCCGGCTCCGGCGGCGCGAGCATCAAAGCTCCCGCTCGCTATGGTGTTTGTGAGAGCAAGTTTTGCGCGTCCAAATCTGCTCTTTTCCCACTCACCTTCCTTTTCTTTTTTAAGTGCGAGCGCTTGTCGGCCAATCGGGTTTCTTCGGGCGTACGCCCCCCCCCCAAGCCCGGCCCCCGCCACGACACCGGCGTAACCCTTAACTCGATTGGCAACGCCCAACATGGCGGTGCCAGCGGCCCCGCTCATACCCTTTGCAATTTTTAATCCGGAGAGGAGGACGAAGATGATGGCGAAGAATTTGAGGAAAATGAGGATGAGGTCGGTCATTCCTGTTGCTTCGTTCTGTGTGAAAGGGGTACCGGCCATAAATAACGGAGCGTCATGGAGGGTGTTGGCAAGAACAAGGGTTAAGTAAACAAAGAAAAGGAATATCGGCGCAAAAAACGACTGGCTGACGAGCTGGGAAAACCACTGGTGAAAAATGTTCCCTTTGGGAAGAAGGAGGCTGAAAAACGCAAACGGAGAAACGATCATGAGGAGCCAAAACGCTACGACTCGGGCGAGGAAAAGAAACCCCGCCGTAAGAAACACGAAGGTGGCGACCAGAAGCATGATGCCGGTCATAAAATACGTAAATATTTTAGTACTTCTGTCTTTTTGCAGGAGTGCCGGTCCGTTTAAGCTTTGGAGGGCGAAAGCGTTCACAAAACCATTGGATATGCTTTTTGGTGTAATATCGTTCGCGGGCAACTTAAAATAAGGTAAATCATTCGCGCTAATACTATCGTAAAATTCAAGTGCGAGCACGTTCCCGACATCAATGACAAACTTCGTAATATAGAGGCTAAAATTCATGAGAAGCGCGACCATAATGAGCTGGGCGAGAAGTTTTTTTGTCCCACCAGCGGCGGTCTGGAGGATGGTGGATATGGCGATATAGAGGAGTATGAAAATAAAAAAGGTGTTGGAAAGGTCGCGCATCACCACCCAGCCTTTATCCACAAAACCTTGCTGGTTTATGATGGTACTACTGAGAGAAAGGGCGATAAGTGTGTCAAAAACAAGCCCCGCCATGCTCATAATCCACCCTGGCACTTCTACTAAAAGGGAGTGTGAAAGATTAACGACACACCCCACAATATCAGTAAAACCGCAACTCTCATCCTTGTAGGGCTCACCATCTATACTTTTTGCTTTCCCCGGTTCAGACTCGGTGGCGGCTTGGGCGGGGGTGCCACCGTTAATGCTCCCATCTTGGTTTAGTCCCGGAATGGCGTTTCTAAATGCATTACTGGCGGCACTGCCCGGAATTATTCCGGGAACCGCTGCTTGTCCTACTCCGGTACTCTGGTTTTGTGTGTCGGCTACAGGCTGTTTTTCTTGACCAAGGACGTTTCCAAAGGCGGTATCGGTCGCGCTGCCCGGAATTATTCCGGGCAGCGCGTAAGCAACCCCCGCCCCTCCCCCAAGCAACACGGGCGCCACAAAGAACGCCGACACGACAATAAGCGCGGCGGAGAAAGAAGTAATTATACGCTTTAGTGATAATGAGAGCATTTTTTATTACACTAATTCACCTTACGCACGACCTCGTCCGTCGTCATTCCCTCGGAAGAGGGAATCCAGTATTTGCGATGTATTTTTTGGTTCCCCCAAAAGTCATTTCGCCGCGAGGAAGACGACGAGCTATTCAAACACGGACTGCCGCCGTTTGAGACAGCGTGCCGCGAATGGAGGCCAGCTCAGATTCAAGTCTTGAAACCCGGGTTTCAAGCGCGGTTACTTCTTTTTGCCCCGCCTTCTCCTTCTTGATTTCAGCCAGTTCGGCGCGTATGTCTTTCGGTTTGTCGTCAATGCGAGAAAGGTATTCCATGATGGTTTTCAGGGAACTTTCCATTCCGTCCTTCCTGTTTTCTATTCCGTCCACGTGTTTTTCCATGCGCCCCATCCGCTCAAAGAGCATTTTCTGCCCCTCCGCCAGTACTTTGAAGATTTCCCGAAACTCTTCCAAAATTACCCCGAATCCGTTTGCGGTCATGGCTTCTTCGGCGCGTTTACTTAAGGCAAATGGTTTTGTATTTTTCTTTTTCATATCAACATTATATCAATGGTGTTCTTGTAAAACTCAATTATACCATTTCTAATAAAATGCTGCTCTCTAAACTCAAACCAAAAGTCTTTCTGCGTGGCGAGCCAAAGAGAAAAATCAGAGGTTTATCGGGATAAGCTGATGATTTTTCTCAAAGGAGCAGACCGCAATAGTCTTTTGGTTTGGATTTAGAGGGCTATGATTTTTTAGAAATGGTATTATATCGGTGTCATTTTAATTTGGTCATTACCGCCCCCTTGGTATGCGCTGCCACCACCCTTATATTCGAAGGTTTTCACCCCGCTTCCTTGGAACTTCGCTCTTGTCCCCGCTTCATTCTTGTTCCCGACGGTGGTAAGCCCGTTACCGTTCATCCAAGATTGCACCATACCGATTCCATCGGTGATCAGATCGCCCACCTCGTGGACGTTTTGCAAGACATTGAGCGCATTGTTTAGGTAGAGGTCGGTCTGCCCTTTGATGGTGGCTCCCGGGGTTCTTGTGAGGTATTCGCTGCAATTTCCGGTGAGTGCGCCAGAGCCGCCCCGCTCTTCCAAAGCAGGTCTTTTACCTATGGATTTACCGGTGTACGGATCTATAATATCGGTGCCGGGACCGCCGCCTTGAATATCCCTATCTCTAATATCTGATGCCGTCTCTACTTGAACTGGGTGTATATCTTTTACGAAACCAGTATCAAAATTCTTAGAAGAAGGGGTAATACCGGAAAAATTAACATTAGAAATGTCAACATGTTGCACGCCCCCCCCGCTTGTCTGCTGCACTCCCCCACTTACACCGCCTTGTCGTATCTGGTCACGTCTTTTCTGAAGCCACGCATCAGAACCGTCATCTGGACCGATACCCCCATTTGTATTTACACCGGAAATGGAGCCACCCCCTCCCGCAGGAATCCTCTCCGGCTCAATGCAGTCTTTCAAAGAGTGATACCCGCTTCCGGCGATAATCTCGTCTCGCGCGAGGGCAACGTCCCTCGCGCGCTGTTTTGACAGCTTTTCGCTTTGAAACTCATAAACTCTCTGCGGGTTGTTTTCCGGCGCCATCGCCGCGAAGTAGCAATCCCACGAGTTCCCTGTCGGGCAGGTACTCGGGTCTCTCAAATAATTCTGATACGCCGCGTCTCCGCCTGGGAACGTTGACCGTAAAATCTTTTGTGAATTTACATAGTTCTCCGCAATAATCCTCTGCCTCACCGCCTCGCGGATTGAAGGCATCATTTGCGGCGTGTTGTATTGGAGGTCGTTCAAGAAGAGACCGGTGGTGTTTTGCGCCACCCCGCCGAGATAGAGCTGCGGATTGGTCAGAAAAGCCGGCGCGCCGCTGTTGCCAGAGCCGATAAAACTGAACATCATTTTCACCAGCATATTGCCAAGCAGGCTCGACATCAGCCTTGCAATCGGGTCCAAGACCATTTCTTTTAAGTTTTGGATAGCGGCATAGAATGAGCTTAGTGCCGTGTTGACTTGAATTAACGGCGTGGCGATGGCGGTGATGATGCCTTTGGCGGTAGCGACAAAGGTGGAACCGGTGTTGGCGGCTTGTACCGGAGCATCTTCAGCCGCTAGTGTGGCGATTACAAAAGTCTCTGCCTCAATCAATTCCAACAGTAGACCATTCGCTGTAGAAACAGCGGTATGCGGGGCATCAATCACGGGTATCGCCGATGCTTTTTTAGGTAATGCAACGGTCGCAGACATAATGGCTACAATAAGGAATGTTGCCAAAGGTTTTTTAAAAAGTTGAGATGTTGTCATGGTGATTAGTAATATAATAAATTATTTTGGGCGGGTACCCGCAACCGCGGCGAACAAATCACCATTTTCGTTTGGGACGAACACGACTCCTTTTTGCTTAAAAAAAGCATCCGCTTCTTTGAAAGAATCAATAAAACGCTGGGCTGATTTTTCGAGGCGAGAGTGGGCGGCAATCGCGGCGGGTACGTCGTCAAAGAGTGTGCGGAATCCCTCCAAGAGAGCAAGTGTTTCGGCGTACCCGTTAATGATATTAAGATGAACGGACGAAGCCGATGATGGGACGGCAATATAGAGCGACATTCTTATATTGTTTTTTAGAAAAAGAATATAAGGATCAATCTTTTCAAGTTCTTTCTTGTCGCCCGTTTCAAGGGCTTTTTTTATTATCTCAAGGTAGGTTGACGACTGCTTGTCTTTTCCAAAGTATAAAAAGATTTTTGCCATGGTATCGCCGTATTTTCTCAGGGCTTCAACACTGTTATCGTCCATGGTTTTTATGTCTTTAATGGTGTAGGTGTCCGTATCAAGCTTCTTTTTCGCCGCTTGTATTTGCTTCGCCACCGACGCGGTGATTTCACTGAAAGTGGCGCCGTTGGCTTTTGTTTGCTCGGATAAATAGACGACCGTAGCCACAGCGTCAGCGGTGCTCGTCGCAATTTTTAACTCCGTGTCTGCGCCCGCGACGCGGTACGATGGCACAAGCCCCGATTTTTGCTCCAAAGAGAGGTTTTGGGCGGTCTTATTGTTTGAAAGCCGAAACAAACCGAATACCCCGCCTGCCAAAAGAATGAGGAAAAAAAGAATGAGGAAAAATTTTTTGGTCGGAAAGAGAGATTGCATGAATATCATTATATCAGTATTTATATGTTGAGAGAACAACGCCTGTGGATAAGCCGAACTTTTTGCCTTGTTGACGGGAAACTTTGTGCTAGAATTATGATTATGAAAAAACAAAACAAAATAAAACGAGTATTATTTCGCGTGCAAGCGTTTTTTGCGCCCATAATTATTGTATTTCTTATACCCTCATATGGATTTTCACAGGGGGCAATCGATACGCTTTTGAAAATATCCACGGACAGAACATCTTCTACTACTGTTGGGAAGGTTAATAATAGCACTTTTGCGAGCACAACAGCGGCCATTGCAGGCGTACTCACTTCTGCCTCCGCAAAAGAAAATGCAAATGCCGCAGCCGAAGCGGCATCAAACACCAACAAGGCGGTTTCTGATTTCAACGCTGCGGCAAAGAAAAACCACGACGAGCAAGTTATTTTGCAGTTTGAGCAATTGCGGGGATTTATACCGAATGCGACGATTGACGCTCTCATAAAAAATTATAACGGAGGCGCGTCCGGCGAAAGTGCCGCAGTGTCCGCAACAGGCGCATTCCGGCGTGACTTGAAGCAGCGCGACAGCGGGGCGGATGTTTTGGCGCTTCAAAAAATACTCAATCGCGATGCCGACACACAAATTGCTTCAGATGGCGCAGGCTCTCCCGGGAATGAAACCGATTATTTCGGTTCCTTGACGAAAGCCGCGGTTATTAAATTTCAAGAGAAGCATGCCGCCGAGATACTGACCCCGAACGGACTCACCGCAGGAACCGGATTTGTCGGTCCCGCGACGAGAGCGGTTTTGAACAAGATTTAGTCTGCGGAAAGGCATTTCCAATCCTCCGCCGAGAGATTTTCCGCCCGCGCGTTTTCCGGAATACCGCACGCACTCATCTTTTCTTTCAATATTTTTTCGTTGAAAACAGCCTTCAGATTTCCGAAGAGCTGTTTTCTTTTGTGCGCAAAACCGGCATGAAGCACCTCAAAAAACCGACTCTCAACCAAGTAAGGTTTAACCTCACAGTCTTTTTTCTCAGAAAGGTTAAACCTTACTGAGAAAAAATCTCGAGAAATATCGTCTATAAGCAGTATTGCGGAATCGACTTTCGGCGGCGGGGTGAAACTTCCCGCTTTTACCGTCTTTATATATTTCGGCGTTCCGTACGCCTTCACGCTCACGGAAAGCAGGCTCTCTTTTCCAGTCTTCGCGACAACACGTTCCGCGACTTCTTTTTGCACCAAAAGCGCCATTTTTTTCGGCTGGTTTTTTTCGGTCAGGAATTTTCTTATGATAGCGCCGGTGATGTAATAGGGAATGTTGGCAATCAGCTTATATGAATCAGGAATTGTGAACAGGGAATCAAGAATATCGCCGATTACGAGCGTAAGTTGTTTTGTGGCGATCTCTTTTTCAAATTTTTCTTTAAGAAAAGAGAGGAGCTCGCGGTCTTTTTCAACTGCAATAACCGTGGCGCCGCGCTTCAAAAGCTCCGCAGTCAAAATCCCCCTCCCGGGGCCGATTTCAAGCACGGTGTCGCCCAAAGAAACATCGCCAGCGTCCGCGATGGATGCGACGATGGCGGTGTTTGTGAGGAAGTGTTGTCCGAGGGATTTTTTAGCGTACATAAATTTTATAAAAATTTCTAATTACCAAGTTCTAATTTCTAATAAAAATCCAAATATTCAATGTCAAAACAAGAACGGTTGCTTTAGGTCTTTGGATTTGGACATTTTATTGGGTATTAGAAATTGGTAATTAGAATTTTTTTTACGCCCTTTCTTTTTTGTTTATTTTTGATTTTTTTACTATGGAAATAAATATCAACTGAAGTTCGTTTGATTCTTTCCAGAGAATTTTCGCATCTTTATTGAGCGCCGGTTCCGCTTTTGCCATCATACGCAACCAGTGTTTGGTTTCTTTGGCTTCTTTTTTACAAATACCAAGTTTGTGCTCAAAGTCCTTTCGCGACTCTACACAGTCCGCCTCGCAATAATTTGCCCCCACACTCGTCCCCGACCGTATAAGCTGAGAAATGAGCGGTCTGGTAATTTCATGTTTCGGAATTTTTTTAGAAAATTCAATAATATTCTCACCAAAACGGGCGGTTCTTTCCTCTAAATCATAAATTTTGGGTTGTTCATTGGTCATTTTTATTTTTATTGGAAATTAGAAATTGGATATTGGAAATTCTACTATAATATCAGCTTTCCTTATCCTTCAATAATTTAAGATTTTTCTATGATTTTCTTGTATACTAATAAATACATGAAAACCTTTCAACATTTCATCCTCCCCTCTTTCGCCGTATTCGTTTCCGGCGCGTCCGTTATGGCGCTCGAAATGCTCGGGTCGCGGCTCATAACCCCCGTTGTCGGGGCGACTATCAATGTGTGGACGGCGCTTATCAGTGTTTTTCTTGCCGGTGTTGCCGTCGGGTACTCTTTCGGGGACACGGTTGCGGACAAAAAGCTTTCTTACAAGGTTCTTGTGGGTTTATTCTTTGGCGCAGCGTTTTTCGTGTCCCAAATACCCCAGCTTAATGCCATTATGAATGGGTATTTCTCGGAAACAACCATTCCGTACTGGATAGTGTCTCTTCTTTATGCCCCACTGCTTCTTTTTGTTCCCGCCGTACTCTTGGGCGCCGTTACCGTGTATACCATACGGCTTTCAGCGGGAAAAATCCAGTATATTGGTCGGGTTAACGGAACGCTCTACGCCGTCTCCACCCTTGGAAGCCTCGCGGGTATTGTCGGCGCGAGTTTTTATCTTATCCCCGTCTTTCCCGTAAGCACCATCTTGTTTTTCCTTACTGGCGCGCTCTTCTTTTTCGGTATCATTTTCTTCTTACATGGTTGGTATGTTGATAAAGTCCTTGATTAGATATTCGGTTGGGGCGTAATCGTCGGTAAATATCGGCGCGTCCGCTCTCGGCTCGCCTTTCCATTCGTGGGTCAAGGCCTTATTTATTTCATCGTCAAAATTCGGTGTTGTTCGCACCTTGTCCGACTTGAAGGCGATGACCACGATATTTTGAACCGCATCGGGGTCGTTCGGCGCATCAACGGCGAATACTTTTACTGCCGGAAATACTTTTTTGATGGTTTGCCATTCCGATTGGAAGAATTTCCCGCTTATGGTGTGCGGGAAATTCGCAACCACCACCCCGCCATCGTTTAGGGCGTTAAACGTTTTTCGGTACGACTCAATAGTGGCAAGCTCGAAAGGTACCGAGTAGAAACTTTGAAACGCGTCAAAATAGATAATGTCGTATTTCTCTTTCGTGCGATTTAAGAACGTCCGCGCATCTTCTTCAAAAATGCGGAGGCGCGGGTCGTTCGGGAGAAGGTTAAAGTATTTCTGCGCGAATTTCGTGGCGTTCGGGTCTATTTCCACCACATCAAGCTTTTCGATTTTTTCGTATCCGTCTACGAGCAGCTGGTCGAAGCGCTTGTTGCCGTTATCGCGGTGAAGCATGAGATAGAGCGTTTCGCCGTCTTTTGACTTTCGGTTGAGGGGGACGCGGACATTGTCGCGGGTTCCCGTGAAGAGGTCGCTATGCCCGATAATTTCACGCGGAACGTTTAGAGAAACGTTGCCACTCACCACTTTCCCCACGCTGCCGTCTTTGTTGACTTCATGCACATGCACAAACCCCTCATTTCCAAACATGCCGGTATCGTTCATCTCCACATGCGCAGCTATCGCCTCTTTTCCCGGGCGCTGATTGTGCGCGATAATTTTGTTTTTCTCTCCTTCTTTCTCGCTTTCCGTGGGGGTTGTTGTCGCGGTAAAAGTAAGTACGGCATCTTGCCCGAGCTTCAGCGGATTATTCGTGATAAGAACGGGAACCGTTACCGTGTTGATGTTGCTGTAATTTTTCCCGTTGAGCCGCCAGCGTTTTTCTTTGTCGAAAAGCGGTGTGTCGCCGAGGAAATATTTTGCATAGGAATACCCGCCTCCGCCGAGGAGAAGCGCCCTTTTTGCATTCGGGTTGAAGTGCCCGCCGAGGCGGTTATATTTTGCATAATTTAAGACGAGCTCGTTTGAGTCGAGGAAAGAAACACTGTGAAGCTCGCGGTTTACGCGGAAAAGCCTGATTGTCTTGCCACTTTTTAGGTCAATGGTTTCATAGACTTCGGTTCGGCCGTACTGATTGAAACTCTCGTCCAGTTTTTTCATTTTCGCCGGGTCAATGATAATGCTTCCGTCGGACACTATGTTATTTTCCGGCGGAGGGAGGTAGACATATTTTGTCCCGATTTCTCCGAAGTAAAAGAAGAGGGGGGCGAGAAGAAGAAAGAAGCGCAAACGAGGAGAGAGTGTCGCCGCGAGAAAAAGCAGAAGCGTTGCCATAAGGGCGAGGGAGGCGGAGATATTCGCGTACGGCACGAGAATATAGCCGGTAAAAAGAGTCCCCGCAACGCTTCCAACGGTTGAAAGAACATAGAGCGGGCTTGTTTTTTGCGAGAGAGATGAGCGAGAAAGTCGGATGGACAAAGGAAGAACTGCGCCGAGCAAGATATTTACGGGAACAAAAAGCGGTGCTGCGAGAAGGAGAGTCCCCGTTGCTATAGTATTGATATGCCAGCGAAGATATGAGCCGGCGAAATCGCGAAAAACGAAGGCAATCCCGATAAAAAGCCCGGCGGCGAGAATGGTTTTGGCGAGAGCGTTTTCTACCGCGCCACTCTTCGCTCTCCGGTCGGCTACAATCCCCCCGACAAAATATCCGACAGAAAGGGACAGAAACACCACTCCGATAAGCACCGATGAAACAATGAGAGATTTTCCGAAATACGGCGCAACGATACCAAGCCCGAAAATTTCAAGGCTCATAATAACCGCGCCGGCGACGAATACGGCAATCTTAAGCAAAAGTATTTCTTTGTTCGACGGCGCGGTTTTCATAAGAACATTGTAGCATATTATGAAATTCTTGTGATATAACTCACCTTACGCACGATTGCGCCAGCATACTGTTCCGACCCTGAATTTTGGTCGGTTTCACCTCTCAAGAGGAGGAGAAACCGACCAAAATTCTGTGCCGGAAGCCAGAGATTTGGCGGTGAGACCTCCAAAAGGGAGGACTCACCGACCAAATTTTTGCTCGTGCGTAAGGTGAGTGATATAATACAAACGATGAAACGCATAAAAAAAGAAGAAACAATTTTTCTCGCCGGGTCGTTTTTTGCCGGCTTCGCGCTTATGGTCATTGAGCTTTTGGCGGTGCGCATTATGGCGCCCCTCGTCGGCGCGTCGGTTTTTACATGGACATCCGCAATCGGCACCACCCTTCTCGGGCTGACTATCGGGTCGTATGCCGGCGGAAGGATTGCCGATACATTTCCGCAAAAAAGCACGCTTGGAATATCGTTTCTCGCGTCATCTCTTTCGGTCGCCCTCATTCCCATTTCTTTGTATGCGGCGAGTGGCATTCTCGGCGCATACCGCGGAATCTTTTTTCTCAACCTCCTGCTTTCTTTTGCGCTGTTTTTCATCCCCGCGCTGGTTCTCGGCACGATTCAGCCCATTATCGTTAAGCTCTATTCAAAAAATCTGAACACTCTTGGCGAGGAATACGGGCTTCTTTCTTCGTTGTGGTCGGCAGGGAGCATTCTCGGAGTATTTCTCACCGGATTCTATCTCGTTTCTTATTTTGGAATTCTCTCTATTGTTTACGGAGTGGCGGCGACTCTTTTTGCGCTCGGCGCTGTATTTTTTTATCAAAACAAAAACGAAAGAACGCGCGGGGTGAACACATTTTTTAACATCCTTATTCTCGCGTTCATTTTTTCGGTTGTGTCGTATAATGTGCTTTTGTCTTTCCGCAAAGACTCGGCGCTTTATGAAAAAAATTCCGCCTACTACCACATAAAAGTAATGGACGCGCCTTTCGGACAAGCGGGATTATCCCGCTTTCTTTTTCTTGATGCGGACGCTCACTCGATTGAGCCGAAGACGGGCAAAAAAAGCCTCCTCTACACCGACATCTATCCGATTTTTGGAGCAATGAAAGACACAATACGCGCCATTCATGTGATTGGCGGCGGGGCTTATACGCTCCCGAAAGAATTTTCCCGCTATTATACGGGCGCAAGTGTGAGTGTGTCGGAGATTGACCCAGATGTTACAAAAACAGCCGAACGATATTTCGGACTGGATTCCTCGGTTATTTCCACCGACCATAACGATCCCCGCTACTCTTTTCGTTTATCAAGCTCTTCTTATGACCTCATTTTTGGCGATGCGTATAATTCTTTTATTTCCGTCCCCGGGCATCTCTTGACGTACGAGTTCAACGAATTAGTAAAAAAACGCCTCAACAAAGACGGTGTTTACGCGCTCAACATGATATCGGCGACACAAGGAAAAGAATCTCTTCTTTTTCAAAGCGCGTATAAGACATTCGTAAAAACTTTCCCCAACACCATTGTTATCGCTTTTTCTTCCGACCCTTTTGTTGTGCAAAACATCATTCTTGTCGGCTCGATTTCAAGCAAGCCGATTGACCGCGCTTCTGCGAGCCGCGCGCTTGATGCGGCAAGAATTGCGGCGCGCATCGTTCCCGAAGAGGAACTTCGTTTGCAAAAAGACGGAGTATTTTTAACCGATAATTTCGCTCCGGTTGAAAATCTTATGCTTCCGGCGGTAGAGGGATACTTCGGAGCCTACCTTGAATTTTATAAACCGTTTCTTGGCGAAAAACTTTTTTTACTCTAAGGCACCTTCCACTAATAACTTGCTCGTTTCGCTTCCATACAAAATGACTTTTCGCGCAATCTTTCATTTTTTCTCAATCACACCAAAAGTCATCTTGTCTCATCGTAGCACCACACGGGCGCCTTAAAGGCACTTCCATTTTCTAATCGCTTTGCTCAAGAAAATTAGGTCGCTTCCGAAAATATAGTCGCTTCGCTTCTTATACCATATCTCATTAACCTTTCCGCACCAAGTCCGTAAAATTTTGGCTACGGCTTTGGCAAAAATCCTCAATGTATCCCGATATATCTCGTATTTTTCTCAAACCCGCAGCACAAAATTTTTTCAGACTTATGCGGAAGACTTAATGAG
>OBEQ012512174.1_pt1 | contig 40725 bp, 39 predicted proteins | sample 1670901 | NCBI WGS metagenome assembly OBEQ01 (sample SAMEA104232315, study PRJEB22302) | groundwater metagenome | biome: forest; feature: aquifer; material: groundwater | place: USA | collected 2011-08-07 | depth 5.4 m
CACTCCCTCGGCAACCTCGGTCGCTGAGCTAATCACCCTCATTCAAATAAAGGGTGCTTGTAAAACAAGAAGTTAATATTGGCAAGAGAGTTATTGTGTGGGATATTAACTTTCCGCAGGGCGGATGGCGGAACTGGCAGACGCGCTGGACTTAGAATCCAGTGGTGAAAACCGTGGGGGTTCAAGTCCCTCTCCGCCCACCAAGACAAAACTGGACGGCTTTTTGAGAGCCAGATCGTGGGCGGCGGAAACTTGAGTACAGGGCGCGGCGGAATTCCCCCCCCACCCCCCCTCCGCCGCGCCCCCGCAGGAATCGCATTATCTTTTGCCCTCCGTTGTGTTTTCTTGAGAAATAAAACCCCGCCCATCACGCTCATCCCTTTCGGGGCTACGAGTGACAGGCGGGGCACTTCGCTCTTCGGTCTTTCGCCAGGGGCGAATGACCAGGGTAATTGATCTGGACTCCCTTCAAAGCACGCTCTGCATCATGATGACTACAGAACACTCTCCCGGTTTCCGTGAAAACCGGGACTCTGGCTTGAAGACTTTTACTCCACATTAGGGAGTGCTGGGGCGACGGAGAACCACCACACCGAAACGCGACATTGTTGTTGCGTTTGTCTGGATTGTTGTGGTTGAGGTTCTCGTCATTGTTCCTTCGGTTGTTATCGTTGTTGAAGAAACCACCGTTGCAACGATCAATCCCCCTTTACATTTCCTCTTTTAAACACAACCTCAGGCAAAATCAATCCTCTTAATTTTGTAGTGTTGGCATGCTTTGCGTGACCGATCCAGGATTGAACAGACTGGTTGATACGCTTCCATTCGATGGCTCCTTTTCCATAGAGGGTCTGAAATCTTTTTAACCGCTGTTTAAAACGGATCACATTGGCTCTTTTGAGACGTCGCCAATCTGGAGAAACCATCAGTCCTAAAAAAGGGATACCATTTCTGGTTCTGAAAATACGGCATTTGTTTTCATGGAGTTCAAGGTGCAAAGCCTGCAGATATTTTTGGATCTCCATTTTTACAAGCCAAAGGAAATCCTTGTCATCGTGCAGTATCATGAAATCATCCATGTAGCGCAGGTAATAACGACACCCTAATCCCTCTTTAATGAAATGATCGAGGCCGTTCAAGTAAATGTTGGCAAAAAATTGTGATGTCAGATTGCCTATAGGTATACCTGTGCGTTGCTGATTGCTGATTGGGTGGCATGCAAAATCAGTTGTCAAGATTTTTTTAATCAACCACAGAGTATCATTACAGGCTATTTTCTTTCGAATCAGGGAAAGCAAAATATCATGATCGATGCTTGGAAAATACTGCCGGATATCACACTTCAAGGTATATTTTGTTTTGCGGGCAAATTCCTGAAAGCGGTTGATCGCTGCGTGCGTTCCTTTTCCTTTACGGGTCGCATAGGAATCATGGATGAAAACGGGATCGAAAATAGGTTCAAGAATATTATGGATGGCATGATGCACAACCCTGTCCCGATAAGGAGCGGCGCTAATGATGCGCTTCTTCGGCTCAAAAATCAGAAAATGATGGTACTCTCCCGGCTTGTAAGTTTTATTCGCTAATTCATCATGAAGATTCCACAATTCCTTTTCCAAAAAGAAATTAAAGCGGGCAGTGGAGTTTTTAAAACGTTTACAGCGCTCCGATAGGCGGGCCGCTTTCAGGAGATTTTGAAAGGAAATGATTTGTGAATAAAGATTACGGTGTCGTCTCATGAGCGACTGTTTTGCTGCTTAATCCAGCCTCCGAGTTGCATGCCAATTTCGTTCACTTTTTGCGAGATGACTTCATAGCGATGCAGATCGATCAGTTTCAGGTCTTTGCATAGACGGACGTAATAACGAATTTTCTCGAGCTTCACGTTGGCTTGTTTGAGAAGAGGGAGCTTGGCCGAAGAATAACAGGCATCCAGTAAAACTTCGAGCACGTCAAAACTTAACAGCTCGAGGCGCTCACCGAGTGTGAATTTCTGTGATCGGGGGAATTTGGCTATTTGGGGAACAAGATAGAGCAAAAAATCATAAACCCTCGTAATAATTTGTGGCGCGGTTTGCATTCACGAATCGATGGCATACTCCGCCTTAGATTTCAACAAATGAGGGAAATTTCAAAAAAATTCCGCCCCGCTTCGCGGGACCAAGGGTAAAAGAATAAGAGAACCAAGGATTACTTTTTAGGGTCCTGGGGCGACGGAGAACCACCACACCGAAACGCGACATCGTCGCTGCGTCCGTCTGGAATGCCGCGGAGGAGGTACTCGTCATAGTACCTACGGTCGTAATCGTAGCCGAAGAAACCACCGATTAGACCTTGACTATCATCACCATTAGATTTAGAAAGCCATTCCCATTTCCCACTATCCCTTACCACTTCAGAGCTGGTAAATTTTGCTCCTAATTTTTCTTGTTCATAAGTGAGCAAAAATTTTCCTGTAGCCGCACAAAAATCTGTGGCCTCTTGCCAAGTTGGATCTTTAACTGTTTTAGTAGCTACGTTATCGATACAAAAATTGTCAGTAACAAGACCGCTTGCAGCCACAAAAGTTGTCCCTTTGGAACATTGCGTAGCCTGACTGCCGCTAGCAGCAACAGCCTTAGGATGACTTGTATTCCACAATTCAGTTTTATTATTCAAAAAATCTACAAGAGTTGGATTCACAGGTAATCGATTCGCCACTTTTATGACATTGGCGAGCCTCTCATTGGGGGGAAGATTCCCATCGTATTCAGAAGTGGTTGAAGAAAGATAATTCTCAACGGTGATGGTCGTTGTCTGACCATTCTTTTGTATAGTGATTTGATCACCAAGGTCGAGCGACCCTTTTCCCGATCCACTATTATCCTGAACTGTTTGAATTTGCACAGGCATGTTGCCTCCTCGATAATTAAAATTTCAGGGCAAACAAAAATGTCACCCTTCAAGAGAGTTATCGTCAACTCTCAAAATTTGTTGCTAACGCGACGCATTAAATATTTGGGCCAAGAGACCCCTATAGCAAACAACAGTCTGAAATCAAAAGATATTTTTAAGTAAAATGGATTAACCATTTTTTTTTGGGGTGCAAGTCAGAGGGAAAATCGCCGCAATAGCTTCTCCGACCTTCAGGCGGGTAAATGCTTGGCTACCTGGATGAGTGAACTCAAGGCATCGTTTACTGCTTTTTCGGTAGGAAATACGGCAGCCACTTCGGGTCGAAGAAGAACCAAATTGGTGCCGCCTCGATAGGCCTTTAAATATTTTCCGCGCATTCCTTTGCCAAGATCTTCCCGTCGATATTCCCGGCGTAGTTCATTTGATTTCTTCATATATTTTCCTCTCATGTTTAGTCAATAAGCGCGCACTAATGATTCGTATTTTAAGGCCTCGATCCGTATGGGCTACCACGAGTAAACGATGGTTCATTGACATACCGAATGTGAGGAACCGATGTTCATTCTCAGAGTGGTCCGGATCTGAAAACGTATAGGCTAAAGGATCATCAAAGACCGTACTTGCTTCCGTGAATGATACACCATGTTTCTTTTCATTTACAGTAGCTTTTTTGGGGTCCCATTCAAAATTCATATTGTCCCTCTTTTGATCGGATGTCCGCTTGAGTGCGTGCTATTAAGCAACACAATTAAGATATATAGAAATATTTTGGATAAGGGCAAGAAGTATAATCTTTGATTGATTTCTTATTAAAAAAAATTTAAAAAGTAACCTTCATCAACCCATACTAAGGAGACATCCCATGGCTAAAAAAGAAGTGCTGGTTGTTGCCAGCAAAGTTAAAGCTTACATCAAATCGAAAAAGTGCCAGACTTCGGGCGACAGCATTGCCGCGCTCAGCGACAAAGTTTATGCGCTCATCGACGCCGCAACCTTGCGCACCAAAGCCAACCGCCGATCGACGGTTAAGCCGCAAGATTTATAAGATGCAAAGAGCCCTCCTTGGCTGGTACAACCGCCACAAGCGCGATCTTCCGTGGCGCAAAACTCACGACCCCTACTCCATCTGGCTTTCCGAAATCATGTTACAGCAGACAACGGTGAAAACTGTTGTTCCCTATTACCAAAAATTTTTGGAACAATTTCCAACATTAAAATCGTTAGCGGATGCCGACGAACAAAAATATCTCAAACTGTGGGCGGGGCTTGGTTATTACAATCGTATCCGCAATTTGCACAAAGCGGCCAATATTGTTGTCAAAGAATATGAAGGAGTGATTCCTTCCTCCAAAGAAAAATTGCTCGAACTGCCGGGACTGGGCGATTACACCGCCAGTGCCGTCGCGAGCATTGCGTTTAACGAAGCGGTCGCTGTTGTGGATGGAAATGTGATGCGTGTTCTCGCACGCCTGCATGCTTACGGCAAAGAGATTAAAACCACTGAGTCAAAAAAGTTTTTTTCCAAAAAAGCAAACGAGTGCCTCGACAAAAAAAATCCGGGCGACTTCAATCAGGCGATGATGGAACTCGGCGCCACCGTTTGCACCCCCAAAAATCCAACGTGCCTTCTTTGCCCCGTTCAAAAATTTTGTGTGGCGTTCAAAAAAGAAACTGTAGAAAAATATCCGGTCATGAGTAAACCCCTAAAATATTTTACCGAATACCTCACCAGTTCGATCTGCATCCAAGACGACAAAATTCTTTTGAGACAAAGAGGAAAAAACGAAATCATGAGTGGGCTGTGGGAATTTCCGCTGGAGAAAACGGCATCCTCAAAACTATCAACGAAAATAAACACTGCCTCACAAATCAAACACAGTATTATGAACCGGCGTTATGTCATCACCCCTCAATTTGTTGCTCCAAGTTTGGAGAAAAAAAGAAGCAACACAAAGTGGATTCATTTCAAAAAAATGGACCAATACCCCCTCACCACCATTACCCAAAAAATTATAAAAAAAATTCCAGCCGTAAATGACCGATTCCCCTCAGAAGTCCCAAAACTATCCACACCCCTTCCAAAGAGGGCGTTGACACACTATATGTAGTGTATTATGAACAGACTCACCACAATATATGGAATTATTGCCACGAAAAGACATGCCGCAATTCGAGCCGGTACTCACCGATTTCCAAAATCAGGCGAAGGGAATTAAATTTAAAAAAGAAGTACTCATCGAAGAACTTCTCTCGATTGGTCATGCCAAAATTACAAAACAAATTGCCGAACTGATCGGCGATGAAATTGAAAAAGAAATTCAACGCCGCAAAATCCAGTTTCTCTCATCCGAACTGATCAGTGAAATGGTGGAGGGGAAACTTGAAGAGTTGGGACTCATTCGTCCCCGAGCCAAATCGGAACAGCCAAAAAATTCTCCCACCGAGCTGGCGCCCGAAGTGTTGGAGGTACTGCAGCAAAATCCAAACGAGAATGTGATTTTGCCGTCTACCTCAAATATCGCCCCTCTGGCGAATCAAACATTTGCCGTCGCTCTTTCCGACAAAGCCCTGGAAATTTTAAAACAATCCATTTTGGCAAAAGATGAAAAAGGAGAAGTGGTTGAAACACCCGAGCAGATGTTTAACCGCGTGGCTCGGGCCATTGCCAGCCCCGACACCAAATATTCTCCATCCGAAAATCTGGCCCGTCGCGAAACAGAATTTTTTAATTTGATGGTATCGCTCGAATTCTTGCCAAGCCCGCAAATCCTTGCTAATGCTGGGCGAGCTCTGGGGCTTCTCTCCAGCTGTTTTATTCTGCCCATTCACGACACGATGGAATCGATTTTTGAAACACTGAAACAGGCAGCCGTCATTCAAAAATCGGGCGGCAACACCGGATTTAGTTTTAACCGTCTTCGTCCGCATCATGACGAAATTCATTCGACACACGGTTTTTCGAGCGGCCCCATTCCTTTCATGAAAGTTTATGACGCTGCCACCGAGGCGGTACGACTGGGGGGAATCGGCGGAGGATACAACCGCAGTTACTTGTCCATAAGTCATCCCGATATTTTTGATTTTTTGGATGTTGAAAATTCCAGTCATCAGATGAACACGTTTATCAAATCGGTGGGAATCACTAAAAATTTTATGAAAACGGTGGAAGAAGATACCCTTTTTGCTTTAACCAACCCCCGAACAGGGGAGACCGTCCGCCAAGTCAAGGCGGTCAAGCTTTTTAGGGAATTGATTCGCCACATTCAAAAAATGGGAGAACCTCATCTCTTTTTTGTAGACACGATCGAGAAAGGAAATCCAACACCGCTGTCCGGAAACCTCGAGGAGTTCGATCCTTGTGGCGGACAACCTTTGCTGCCTTACGAGTCGTGCACTCACGGGGCGATCAATCTGGCTGTGTGTGTCGAAGGGGACAAAATCCGTTGGGATAAATTGAAGCGTATCGTCCACTCCTCCGTTCATTTTTTGGACAACGTCATCGAAAGCAATCATTATCCACTTCCCGAAATTGAAACAGCCGCCAAAAGAAATCGAAAAATCGGATTGGGAATTATGGGATGGGCCGATTTTTTGATTCAGCTGAAAATTTCTTACACCTCGTACGAAGCGGAAACTTTGGCTTCGCAGTTAATGAACTTCATCCAAAACGAAGCGGTCGCTATCTCGTGCGAGCTTGGAAAAAAACGGGGAGTTTTTCCCAATTATTACGAAAGTGTTTTTGCAGACAGTGTCGTCAAGCGTCGTCATGCGGTGGTCACCGCCCTTTTTCCAACACCGTTGACAAGCCAGATCGCCGGCGTCTCTGCCGGCATTGAGCCATGGCCTGCAACCACGGAAGAAGAAATTTCTCCCGAGTGGAAAATAAAAATGCAAGCCGCTTTTCAGCGTCACACCGAAAATGGAATTTCCGATCCTCTTTTTATTTCCGAAGCTATTTCTGTTGAAAAAATAGAAAAAATTATTCTTTTGGGATATCATTTGGGACTCAAAGGAATGGCTTTCACCCTATGTCCAACAGCCTAGTTTCCATTTCCATTTCCAAAAATCCGCCAGGTTTAGCGCTGTCTTGGTCAGATGGTTTCAAAGCAGTTCTGTCTTATGAAACGCTCCGCCGCGAATGTCCCTGCGCCCCTTGTCAATCGGAAAACAAAACCCAAGAAAAAAACTTTAGGGTCAATGACCCTAGTCTCAAATTACCAAGCTATCAACCTTCCCCTGAGGGAGTACTTGATTTGAAAGAAGTCACCCGCGTCGGCCAATATGCTGTGAATCTTCGTTGGGGAGATGGTCATGCTACCGGAATTTATCCGGATGATTATTTGCGGCGGTTGACTGAAATTTAATTGGGTTTACAAAAATTTACAAAAATTAATCTTGCCCTCCTTAAAAACTTGCCTTATAATTTTCGCACCTGAAATATTTTACTAAACAAATAATTTGTATTTCTTAATTAAAGAGGTTCCGATGAAAAAAATTAAAAATTCCCTCCTCTGTTGTCTTTTACTATTTACCTTAAACCACTGCGCCTCGACGGCCCAATCCAATCTCGAAGATGCTCGCTTTTCCCTCGATCAAGGAGATTATCAAGCCGCTATTGATGCGGCCACGAAGGCTATCGCGGCGGACTCTAGTCTTGTGGAAGCTTACCGGCTTTTAGGGGATGCTCAATTTGGTTTAAGCGGGGTTGATCTCTTGGATATTGAAAAAGAGGTTGTCGACCTGTCGGGCGCCGACACAGGGTTTGCCGCGGTTGCCGCAATTCTTCCCGTTTTTACAACAACGACCGATTCCGATGCCGCTCTGGCGCACATCAGCGATGCCATTGCCACACTCGAATCGACTCCCGGTATTGATGCCACAGATGTCACAAACGACACACAGTTGGCCGCCGCCGCCTTCGACCTAGCGGTCATGTTAACCGTTGATCAATATTCCATCGGCGTTTATAAATCTGGCTTTAGTAGTAGCAGTGACACATTGACTGTCAGCGGTATTACAGACGCCGATACAGCAACGGCGAAAGTGGATCTCACTAAGTTTGATAACTATTTTAATTCTTCGGGAGTCACCAAAACCTTTATTGACAGCGTCCGCCAGGTTTTTTGGATGCTCGAAGACTTCCCGGCTAATAGCGGTTTTAAAACGGCAGTTTTCCAAGCATTTGTCGGCTGTGAGCTTAAGCCAGACACTTTCGCCCCCGCAACCGAAGTCCCCACAGCGGGGGTAGCCACCTGCGCTGATTTAAATCCTGACAATCAGGCCACCAGCACACAGGATAAATATGACCAGGACACCACGGAATGAAAAAACTCAAAACAACTCCCAGGAGGATTCTCTCTATGAAAAAAGTGACACTGTCTTTGACTGGGCTGCTGGTATATCTGTTGCTTCTTATTCCTCAAGTGCGGGCTGATGACACCTTGGGCCTGGCTCTTCGTGATGCTCCCCGCAGCATGCAAGGAATCCGCCCTTTGGGAATGGGAGATGCGTTTATCGCGGTGGATGGCACGGATGAAAATGCCATTTTTTATAACCCGGCCGCCATCAACGATTATGAAAAGAAAATTCACATGCAATTTTTGCTCCCCACGGTTGAATTTTCTTACAAAGCCATTTCCTTCTTCAAGGATGATTTGACCGGACTTGCCAGTGATATTTCCGACGCAACCACTAATGCGAATAAAATTACTGTTCTCCAAAATTTCACCAACAAAAATGCGGGACGCTATGAAGAAGTGGGGGTACATGCCCCGATTGCTATTTTAATGCATAAATATATCACGGCCGCTCTTTTTTACGAAAATCGTTCGGTGCTCGGGTTGTTGAATGCCGCCTCATCAACTGTTGATATTGATTCCGTCAGTCAGGGAGGATTGCAAGTCGGTTCGTCTTATAGTTTTTGGGATAATAAACTCCAGGTGGGAGCTGCTCTCAAATTCATGGAACGTTATCTCATCAGTAAAGAATTGACTCAGCGTGATGTGGTTGCCAACAACAATTTTAGCGACTCATTTAGTTTACATCGAACAGGGTTTGGGGTTGGAGGAGATATTGGAGTGCAAGCTAAAATTCCTCTGAAACATAGCAAAGTGTGGGATTATTTAGATCCGACCTTTGCATTGACACTACAAGATATAGCTAACACCCGCTTTACAGGGGATGTGGGAGAAACGCCGGAATCCTTAACTGCTGGTTTTGCTGTTCACCCCAATTATTGGAAACTGAAATCGGTGTTTGATTTTGATGTCCGCGATTTGGATCACCGCAAAGATTTTATCACGCAAATCCATGCCGGTTATGAAGTGACCTGGCCCGAGATGACCAAAATTCTCCGTTCGGTTTCTCTACGTGCCGGAATGAGCCAAGGATATGCCTGCGGTGGTTTCGGTCTTGATTTCAAATACTTCAAGCTAAATGCCGCTACCTACGGGCGCGAAATAGGAAAAGTCACCCGACAAAAAGAATCCCGAATGTTTGGTGTGGAGTTGGCGGCAGGGTTTTAATTTAGGGGCAACCACGGGGGGGTGCCCCTACAATTCTGTTATTTTACGAATCGCTTCTTTTGTCGTATTCACCAAAAAATCAATTTCGTCAAAATTTAAACTCAACGGAGGCATCAGGACAATCACGTTGCCCAACGGTCTGAGTATTAATCCATTTTTTCTCGCCTCTAAAATAACTTTTACCCCCATTTTATCGGACAACGGATAAGCCTCCAGCTCGATCCCCACCATAAATCCTTTTTGTCGAACCTCTTTCACATGAGACAAATCTTTGAGTGATTCGAGCATCATTTGCAGATGAGAAATTTTGGATTGAAGAGATTCCAAAGTTTTTTCTTTTTCAAAAATTTCTAGGTTAGCGATGGCAGCCGCACAGGCTAAAGGATTACCGGTGTAAGTATGTCCATGAAAAAATGTTTTGAATTCGGAATAGTCGGCGCAAAAGCCGAGGTAAATTGCGTCGGTTGTCAGTGTGGCCGCCAACGGAAGATAACCACCGGTAATCCCTTTGGCGGCACAAAGAATATCGGGCCAAACTTCCTCGTGTTCGCAAGCAAACATTTTTCCGGTCCTGCCGAAACCGGTGGCTACCTCGTCAAAAATAAGCAGTACCCCATTTTCGTCGCAAACTTTTCGCAATTTTTTCAAAAAACCATCCGGCTGTAACAACATTCCCGCGGCACCTTGAATAAGTGGCTCGATAATCACTGCCACCAACTCGTGACGATGCTCGCGAATCAGATCAACAGCGTTTTCAAAATTGGCCTCAATCGCTTCAAATAAAAGAGGTTTGTAGATTTGGTGGAAAAGATCAATCCCCCCCAGACTCACCGATCCGATAGTGTCGCCATGATAAGCATTGGTGAAAGTAAGAAATTTTGTTTTTTGTTTTTTGTTTTTTGTGTTCGTATTCTGACAGTATTGAAAAGCCATTTTTAACGCGATTTCAACGGCTGTGGAACCACTATCCGAATAAAAAACTTTTTTGATGTTGGGAGGAGCAATACGAATCAGGCTCTCGGCCAAAAGTGTGGCAGGAACATTGGACAAACCTAAAAGAGTGGAATGGGATATTTTTCCCACTTGATCGATGATGGCTTGATCGATTTCTTTTTTACGGTGACCGTGGACAGTGACCCAAAGTGACGAAATGCCATCGAGATATTTTTTCTGGTAAATGTCGTAGAGATAATTTCCCTCGCCACGTTCGATGATGAGCGGAGTCTCCTTTTCCCAATCTTGCATTTGGGTGAAAGGATGCCAGAGATACTGGCGATCCAAGTCTTCTAGTTTTTTTGGATCGGCTACAAGCATGAGTGCAACGCCTCCAAACAGCGGTCCAGGTGTTCTCTTGTATGAGTGGCCATGAGAGTAAGACGTAAACGCGAAGTCCCCTCGTTGACTGTGGGCGGGCGAATTCCCTGAGCCCAAATTCCTGTTTGAAATAATTTTTCGGAAGCCTCCATCGTTTTTTTGGAATCGCCGATGATGAGGGGAAAGATAGGCGAAAAAAATTTATTTCCCAATTTTTCCCCAAAATAATTCACATTTTTCCATAGTTGATCTTTATAAGATAGATTTTCCGAGATGAGATTCACCGCGGCCAAAGCCGATGCGGCAACCCCCGGGGAAAGAGCCGTTGTAAAAATAAAAGAGCGGGCACGGTTGATCAAATAATCCACAAAAGATCGCGCCCCACAAACATAGGCTCCAAAAGAACCGAGCGCTTTGCCCAAAGTGCCCATTTGGATGAGCCGAGGATGATCAGAGGAAATTCCAAAATGTTCAACCACTCCCCGCCCGGTTTTTCCAAACACACCGGTGGCATGGGCTTCATCGACCAAAACAAGTGCGTCATATTTTTCGGCGAGATTGATGATTTGGGGAAGGGGTGCCAAATCGCCATCCATCGAGAAAACGGAGTCGGTAATTATTAATTTTTTTACGTACGAAGCAGAGACAAGTAATTCCTCTAAATGCTCCATATCATTATGTCGATAGACCAGCGTCTTTGCTTTTGACAAACGGCAACCGTCGATGAGGCTGGCGTGATTGAGTTCGTCGGAAAAGACAGCATCTCGCTCACCCACTACTGTCGGAATAATTCCAATATTGGCGTGATAACCGGAATTAAAAAGAAGAGCCGCCTCTACTCCTTTAAACTTGGCAATTTTTTCTTCTAGCTCTTGATGAAGAGACATCGAGCCGGTGATGAGACGAGAAGCCCCGCTCCCTGTCCCATATTTTTGGGTCGCCTCTATCGCGGCCTGGATAAGAGCCGGATGGTTGGCTAGCCCCAAATAATTGTTGGACGAGAAATTAAGATATTTTTTTCCTTCAAACGTAATTTCTGGTCCCTGATCGCTCTCCACGGTTTTGAGAAAACGGTACAAGCCTTGATCTTTAAGCCTCTGCAGGTTTTCTTTGAAAAAATCAGACATGAAAAGGAATTAACACCGGCTCTAACAGAAGTCAAAGATTTGGAAAAAGACCCCTTTACGCGTTATGCGCGGCGAGACGGGGAAGATTGACGCGGGCAATCGGTTGGATACGCAAATTTTCGGAAAGCTCTTGGTAGGACAAAACTGACAGCTGGGGAAATTCCAGTTCGATTACTTTGCGAAAATAACGCCGAATCTCGGCCGTTGTCAGAATGACCGGCGGACGGGCGCCGGGGGGAAACGGATGCGAGGCAATTTCTTTTCCCACCGCTTCGATCAATTCCTGCGTCACTTCGGGATCGAGCGCAAGGTAATTTCCTTTTTCGGTGGAGCGAATCGCATCGCGAACCATGTCTTCGATTCGCGGATCGAGCAGATAAACCGCCAGCGTGTTGCTGTGTCCCGCATATTTGTGAGTAATGTAGCGCTTGAGGCCGGCGCGGATATGTTCGGTGAGCATCAACGTGTTCCGTTCCACTTCCGCCCACTGAGCGAGTGTGGAGAAAATACTCTTCAAATCACGAATGGCAATTTCTTCCTGAACCAACCGCTGAAAAATTTCTGAGAGTTGCAAAACGGTAATGACTTTGGGCACCAGTTCTTTGACCAGCGCCGGATGCGATTTTTCGAGCTCATTTAATAGAGTTTGAACTTCCTGCAATCCCAAAAATTCGTGAGCATGTTTTCGCAACACGTGCGAAAGATGTAAAATAAGATATTCCGCCACGTCCCACATTCTAAAACCGGCCTGGACCGCCACTTCGCGAAACTTGTCGGACACCCAGGTGACAATTGAGCCATCAATCGGATGAATGGTTTCTTTGCCGGTCATGTTAAAAAGCTGGAGCTGTTCCAACGGTTCGCCAACCAGAATACATCCCTGCATGATTCTTCCGCGCGCCACCGGTACTTCGTTGATGTTAATCACGTACGCTTCCGCTTCCATATCCACCGTCTGACCGCGCACTTGAATGCCAGGAAAATTCACCCCCAGCTCGTAATACAATCCATGACGCAGCAGCGGAATCAATTCGTTGATAAACCGTCCTCCATCTTTCGAGTCGTCCACAAACGGAATGAGAGCGCTTCCCACCTCCAGCGAAATGGGGGAAGGCATGATAAAGGGCAATTGATCGCCATGTTTTTCCAACGCCTTCTTGACCTTTTCTTCTTTGGGTTGATCGATAATTTCCTGAACTTTTTCGGTCCGTTTTTTGTTGGAAAAGTAGGAATACCCCCCCAGTAAAACTCCCAACAAAAGAAAAGAAGCCCATGGTAAACCGGGCACCAAAGCCAAGCCGAACAAAAGAATCGAGGTGATCATGAACACCTTGGGGTAGGCGGTCACCTGCGTGAAAATATCTTTTCCCAAATTGGATTCTTTGTTGTCGGAAGCAACACGAGTCACCACAATACCGGCCGACATCGAAATAATAAAAGCGGGCAACATACTCACAATTCCATCACCGATAGTAAGCCGAGTATAAAGTTGGGCCGCTTCTCCCAAAGTGAGATCCCGTTGCACCACCCCGATCACCAAACCGCCGATGATATTGATGATGGTAATAACAATTCCGGCAATGGCATCTCCCTTCACAAATTTCATGGCACCGTCCATCGCTCCAAACATTTGCGATTCGCGCTGCAACGTGCGGCGCCTTTCCTGCGCCTGCTCCATGGTGATGGTACCGGCACGCAAGTCGGCGTCGATACTCATCTGTTTACCCGGCATAGCATCCAACGTAAAACGGGCCGCCACTTCAGACACACGCTCGGCACCTTTGGCCACGACGATAAAATTGACGAGAGTGATAATGAGAAAGAGAACCCCACCCACCACGTAATTGCCACGCGTCACAAACACACCGAAAAAGTTGATCACCTCTCCCGCGTAACCGTCCGCCAAAATAAGACGGGTGGAAGAAATATTCAGTGCCAAACGGTATAGGGTAGAAATCAGCAGGATAGTTGGAAACGAAGCCAACTTCAGAGCGTCGGTGATGGACAACGCCACCAGCAAAATCACAATTCCCAAAGTGATACTGATGGACAAGCACACATCCAGAATCACGGGAGGAAGGGGAATAATGATCATCCCCAAGACCGACACGACCAGGCCCGCGATGATGATATCGCTATACTTGGCCAGAAAATCGTTTATTCCATTAAATTTTATTCCTAACATATTGAAATAACTAGACTTATATTTAGGATTCTATCAGAAACCCCCACGGGGAGCAAGAAAAGCTTATGAGGTCATCATTATTATAGTTATCGGCGTTTTGGACGTGGAAGTTGTGCGGGTTTGCGCTTTCTACGGAGGGTTTTGTAGTTGTAATTTGGCTTAAAGATTCAAATCGAAGGATACAGGCTAGGGAACCAACGTTCAACAATATCGATAGGAAAATGGAGTCGGACCAAACCTTTCGGCGTGTCTGAAGTCAGCAATCCTTTTTTGATTAATTCATTGAGAACAGTGCTGGCCTGGCGTTGGCCGTAGTTGGTAATTTCTTTGGCCCGACCTCTTTCGAATTCTCCCGTTAACCAGGCTTCCCTGAGCAAGGAAAAAGATCTTTTAGGAAGCCTTCCCGCGCTTTCTTCTTCTTCGCAATGTATTTGTACGCGTCTCAAAAATTCCGTGGGATCCAGAAGAGTCCCCATATAGTCAACCTGATCCACACAGGCGTTTAAGAAGTATCGACAAAAATCGACCAGACCTTGAGCGGACAGATTTCCACGGCCGTCCAAATCACCCGCGCGCGTCGCGTCGGCCCCTTCAAGACGCATTCGATATTCTCCTACGGAACGCGCCAATCCTCTTGAGACCGACCAAAGACTGCTGCCTAATCCAATCGATTTCAAATAGGCATGGGAAAAAAGACGGGTGACTCGACCATTTCCATCAAAAAAAGGATGAATCCATGCCAATCGATGGTGGGACGCGGCCACTGCTAAAACCCTGCGTAATTTAGACAGACGATCAGGACGGTAAGCCTCTTCAAAACGTGCGAGAAAATGAGAAAGATTATCATGTAATGGCGGATTATGCCGCCCTACTGTTACCGGCCCATTTCTTAATTCTCCGGGTATAATCTTTATTTTCCTTTTTGTGTCCTCAGTTTCGACAAAGAGCATGTCTTCTGGTAAGCGACTGAAGAATTCTTTATGAATCCAACATATATATTTTTCGCTTGCTACTCTTGGATCGGCTTCTGAGTCATCAATTATTTTTTGAACGTCAATGTGGGCTTTGGCTTCTTTTTGCAAAGCTCGCTTCTTTGGTTGAGTAGAAAAATCCGAAACTAGCGCGCGTTCGATGTCACGCGGCAGAGTGTCATGTCCTTCAATCAGGTTGCTGTAATAGCAATTCATCGAACGCACCAAATCCCCGATAGACCTCTGAACAAGAGGATTAATGAGCCCTGCAAGGCGTGCGGCTTTTTCGGTTAGCTCGATCGCCAGATTGTCTAAATCGGTAATACTCTCCTCAGAAATCATTGGTTCCATGATTGAAACTGGCTCATTAATACTGATATTTTCGCTCATCTTGGTATTATATAATACTTATATAATACAATCAATTATAAAATTTAATATTACTTTAATGCTGATTATTTTGCTTGTTTATTTGCAGATGTTGTATCTGGCACTTTTGCCAGTCGGGTTTTTGGACGTGGGAGTTGTGTGGGTTTGTTCAGATTAATTGTAACTCAAACAATTTTTGATAAATCTCGAAATCTTTATCGTTGGTTAGAAGGGGAACTTGATGGGTCAAAGCGGTCAGGGCGATCATCAGATCGGCCAGATAAGGCTTTTGCCCTTTGGAACGAATTTGCCAACCAATATCGGCTGCTTGATGATGCCATTCCAAAGGAAGCGATAAGAACGGAATGGCCCCAAAATATTTCGAATATTTCAAAAGTTGTTTCTGATCTTTAGCTCCAAAACAGATTTCCGAATAAGTCACCTCGCACAAGGCCGCTTCGCCGTCCGTTAAGAGTTGCTCCAAAAAGGAAACTTTAGAAGTCGTGCTCCCTCTTAAAAAATCAATCCAAACCGATGTGTCAATCAGGTGCATTAGCGTTTTCTGCGGAGTGTTTTGTAATCGTAATTTTGTTTGAGGGTGCCTTTCAGCTCCAGAATGGCCTTGCTTTTCCGCCGTTGAATTAATTCGTTAAGCGCCAAAACAACTGCCTGGGTTTTAGTGGATACGCCGGCAACCACTTTGGCCTCGTTAAGAAGAGAGGCAGGAATATGAAATGTGGTTCTCATAAGACATATCTTAATATGTCTATTTGATGACTGTCAATATGTTATAGGGATCAATTCAATACCCTGGGATTTACGGAATCGGAATAACCGGCATGGGGATTTCCGGGATGCGTGCATCATCATCCAATGTTTCTATCCAAATTCCACTATGCCTCAAAATAAGATTGCGGGCTTTTGCCAGTTGCTGCTCGTCAGTTGAGGTTAAGGGAAACGTATTGGAATACCCCTTATAAATATGAGTATATTCAACCGCAATGGATCCTGTGTGATGCTGCAAATCTTCAGAAACAGTCACCGTATAACCATTTCTGCCGCCTGTCCTGGCGGTGATAAAAATATCTCCGTTTTGATTTGTGCCCGTCTCTAATTTGGCAGCATCATCAAAATCGACACTGGCACCAAGCGTGCCACCATCTGCGAATGTCTGCACTCCAAAACCGGCTAACACTTTTTCTACGCTATCAACGTACTCTTTTTTATCTAGGCTGCGTCTTGTTTCCATGTTGCTTCCTTTGTTTGTGAAGGTTCAATCTTGAGATTCTAAAACCTCAAAATTAAGCCTTCGGTTATGAAATTTGTTTCCTAAAATTCCTTAAGATCAATATTCCATTTTTTAGCTAGAATTTCTCCATCACCCTGCGAAAATATTTTCCCAAGTTGAGGAACATAAACAAAATTACTGGCATCATGTATTTCCCAGTCACTAAAAAGCACAAAACGGCTAGTGGCTAAAGGGTCTACAGTGAACGTATTTTTGAGAGGCCTTTCGAGCACTGACCATAATGAATACCAAAAAGATTCTTTATTAAGTGCAGGAGCATTCGTATAATTGCTCGCCCCATTTTCATAAAGTGTTTTCAAAGCGTCGCTGATGGCTTGTTTGTCTTTTTTGGCCAGCCATGGAGATTGATAGATGGTATTGGTTTGCTCGTTTCCAAAACTCATGAGTCTGATGCGAAAGCTGCCCCCTTCCTTGACCTGAGAAAGACCCTCTTTTACAATGGCAGAAGAGAGATGTTGCCATGAGAATCTCAAGTCATCCCGGCTTCCACTTTGATCCAGCCATAGGGTCAAATCGTAACGATTGACAGGCGTGTCCAAAACAGTCACTGATTTTACTTCTGCTTCCAGGCGGCTGGGAGTGAGCGTTACTTCTTGCAATGCCATAGCCGTGTTGTTTTCCGTATGATGATCATCCACAATTACTTTCACCGTTATTTTATCACCGGCATTTGATCCGAGCGGAGCGGCCAGCCAGACGTCCGCCATGGACGTTGTTGTTTCATTCACAACACGATTTCCAACAAGAGTTTGCCAAGTATAGGTATGTCGTCCCTGATCTTGCGGATTTGGGTCGGTAACGGCCGCAGCAAAATGGGCTTCTTGATCTACAGACATGAAAACAGGCCCCGATAACAAAACCGTCGGTGCCTCGTTGATATTATTTTCTACTCTAACATCGACAATTCTAAAAACTGAATGGTCTTCCCAGGCAGCTGTCACCTTTAACTTTGTCCAGACATCGTCAGTAACAAGCGGAGTGGTGGCTTCAGGGACATCTCTTGCACCGCCTAATTTTATTTTGACCTTTTCTCCCAGCTGTTCCCATGAATAATGAACCAAACTCGGGTCCACTTGTGGCGGAATAAAATTGTTATAAAGTTTGGCGGCTTGCAATTCATCCAAAAGGGGAATGGTGGTTTGCTCGGGAAGTACGGGCCTGATAGTGGAGATACGGCTGATGCTGGCCAATTTTTCCGCATCCTGCACAGCGGAATAACAAAGCCCCTGTCCTGGTTCGAAAGTATCGTAGGCCTCTTGCTGCTTGCCCAAGGAATGCTGCAGTTCCGAAAGAAGTAAATCATAAAGCTGATGCCCATTTTTTTTATCCACGAAAGAGCAGTCGCTGGAATGTGGAGAAGATAAAATACGATCCTGTGTCAAGGAGTAGTAACTTGTTTCAACAGACGTTTTTTCTTCCACTTTGACTTGTACGAAAGGAGCCAAAAACTGAGTCGCTTCTAAAAAAGAGGGATCATCCCCGCTATCACCTGTTTTCATTGTGGCTAGCCACTCTGATTGGGCAAGGACATAAAGGGAAGTGGCAATATCTCCCAGACTGCTAACAACCGCTTTGGCAACTTCAGGATGGTCCTTGCAAAAGTTCAGGCAAAAATCGGCCCAATTTTCGCGACTGAAACCAAAGTAGAGAACAAAGTTTTTAGCCAGCGCTCGGGAATTTTCTTTTGTCACTTGTGCCGAAAAAACCTGGGCCTTCTGCAAAATCAAATCATGAAGGGGGATGTTTTTATCTTCCGACTCCACTTGCAGACCAACGGGTATTTCATAGGCCACAGGCTTTTCCACTTTTTGATAAAGAGGAATGAGGTCTGCGACCGGCCCAGCCGACGGCCCTGATGGCGGCCGGATGGGCGCAATTTCAGATGGGGACAAATTGTAACTGACAGGAGTGAGTGTTGACATGGTTAGTAGTCCGTTGGATTTTTAAGAGGGGGTTGAACACAACGGAAACCGGCGTCGGGATAACCTGCAGCCTCTTCTCTATTCCATGTGGTAAGCTTGTCAGTATAGTAAGAGTTATTGAGAGGGTACGGGTTGTTATAACCACTTGTCGTCCAAAAAAAGGACGATGCCCCTCTAATCACTCTACTGACTCCGGTTGCCGGACCAGTAGGGTCGTTTGTAAAACGGGGGTCGCTGGAATAAGGAGCATACCAGTCATGCACCCATTCGGCGCCGTTACCCAGCATATCAAAAAGACCATAACCATTGGCCGGGTAGAGTCCAACATCGGCGTATTCTTTTAAAGGTCTGCTGGTTGTACTAAGATGCGCCATGACTTCTTCTAGCTTTCCATTGGCGGTGGCATAATTAAAATGCTCGGGCCCTCTGGCTGCTTTTTCCCACTGGGCTTCTGTTGGCAGGCCGCCATCATGAGCTTGACAGTAACCTTGAGCCCATTCCCATGGAACATTGAGTGCCGGATTTTGAGGACCTTTGGCTATGGAGGGGGGTGGATACAAATCTTTTATTTCAACTCCCAGAATTACTTCTTTATGCCCCGACTCAGTTTTGAATTTCTCACCGGCTGTATAAGTTTCCATCCATTTCTGAGCCTCTTCCAGCGAAGCCGCCATGTCTATAATAGTAGAGCTGTGACTTTTAAACCATTCAGGCAGCCAGTGATATTTTTTATCATGAGGAGTTGCTACTCTGGCCTCGGTCTTTACCGTCACTTCATAGCGTTCGATATTTTTGTCTTCCATGTATTGATCCAGCTCGCTGCGGGTCACCTTCTTTTCTTCCATACAAAAAGCCGAGACATAAACATCACGAGTCTCATTTGGATCTCCCATAGCGAAAACCCCATCGGGAATATAAGAATAGCCTTCGTTGCATTGCTCAAAGTGCGGAACATCTCCTGTAATAAGTACGGGGGTTGTCACGTCTATTGCCGTTTTTTTGCTAGATTGAACTGGTGTAGCCATAGGGGGCTCCTGTTTTCTTAATCCCTCTTTCAAGATTGTTATCGGCAAACTTTTGGGGAAAGTGCTTTGAATTGAGGGAAATTTGAAAATAGTGTTAACAGGCTGGTAACACACTTCTAATGCACCAGAGCAAGATAGGAATTGAAAATTTCTTTTAAAAAAAGAAGTGCCAAACACTTTAAAAACAAAATCTGTTAAAGTCAGGCAGCAATTTTAATTTCGAGTTTTTCATGAAGGGCATTTGTTATGGCCGCAAGGGTTTTTATTGTTGGATTTGATTTCCCTGGAGTTTCCAATTTTTGAAGTTGTTGCACCGTAATGTCCATTAAGGAAGCAAGCTGTTTTTGGGACAAACCATGTTTAAGTCGGGCTTGGCGAATGGCAAGAGGAATGGCCACGTCTGCAAAAGGTTGAACCCAAAAATAATGCCGGTCTTTCTTTTTTGTAACTGCAGGTAGCTTCCATTGAGGGTTTCTGGCTTCTTCCAAATACAAGCTTAAAGCTTCGCGAGCATGTTGAAGTGCATCTTCCTGGGTTTTACCCTCACTAAAACATCCAGGTAAATCAGGAAACTCCACTGAAAAACGTTTTCCATCTTTATACACTTTAGCTTGGTATTCAATCATGTCAGTTTTTCTCCTGTCTGTTTTTCTATCGCATTAATCAGCCCCCAACCCAGATCGTGATTACCATGAATTGGCACTTCAGTTATTTTTCCTTCTTTCTCCATTTTTACATGGGACCCTCTCTGGCTTTTGACCTGCCAACCTTTTTTTCGAAGTAACTTAATTAGCTTTTTACCGGAAGGAGGCATTTTTTATAATACAGCATATAAGCTGTATTGTCTATGACAATTATTAAAAATAAACAACTAAGTATGATACTCGGCGTTGAGGTGAATATAATCGTAGGTGAGGTCGGACATGAAAATAAAGAAAGTGCCTTTTTCTGATCCACAGCGAATGTTCATTTCGACATTTTCTTTGTGGAGGTAACGAGAAACAGTTGACGGTTTGAAAGAAACCCCTCTTCCTTTTTTCGCCACCCAAAAAGGGCCGATTTTAATGTCGATGGCTGTGGGATTGATAAGCGCGCCCGAGTAACCAACCGCCGCCATGATTCTCCCCCAATTCGGGTCGCATCCGAACAGCGCCGTTTTGACCAGTGGCGAATTTCCGACGGCGTAAGCAATTTTTCGGGCATCGCTTTCGTTTTTGGCTCCGGTCACGATGACTTTGCAACACTTGGTGGCCCCTTCTCCATCCAAAGTAATTTTACGCGCCATGTCTGTAAGTAGTTCGGTCAACTGGGCTCTCACTTTTTTGCCCGCAGAACTTTTTTCGGCAAAAGAACGATTGCCCGCACGACCGTTGGCCATGATCAAAACCGTGTCGTTGGTGGAAGTGTCTCCATCCACCGTCACTCGATTGAGGGTTGCGTCAACACATTCTCTAAAAATTTTTCGTAAAACAGGCTTTGAAAATTTAAGATCGGTCACAATAAAAGTAAGCATTGTCGCAACATCGGGGCGCAACATCCCGGCCCCTTTTGTCATCACCGCCAACGTATATTTCTTGCCATTTAATTTTCCTTTTACAGATCCATATTTCAAAAATTGATCGGTAGTCATGATGCCGCGGGCCGCTTCCAGAAAATCGGAAGGGTCGAGACAATCTTTGGCCTTCTTTATTCCTTTTTTTATTTTTTTCATCGGAAGGGGGTTGCCGATTTTTCCGGTGGAGCAAATGGCCACCTTCGAGGGGGCCAAACCAAAAAGCTTCGCCCCCTCATTTTGCATCGCCAGGGCATCACGATATCCTCTGGAACCTGTGCAAGCATTGGCATTGCCGCTGTTGGCGATGATAAGTTGACCAAGCCCTTGGCGGATACTTTTGCGAGTAATCGTAACCGGAGCCGCACAAACCCGGTTTTGGGTGAACATTCCTTCCATCAAGGTGGAGGGCTCTTCCGAATAAATAAGGGTCAAATCTTTTTTGCGAGGATTGTCTTTAATACCGCAATGAATACCGGAAAATTGAAAGCCAGGGATAAAGATTTTTTGGGACATACTTATTCTCCGTGACACTTTTTATATTTTTTTCCGCTACCACACGAACAGGGATCGTTGCGACCTACTTTGGGATAATCTCTCGTCACCGTCTCCACTTTTTTTGGAGGTTTGGCTTGTGGCACAGGCCCACCTTGGGCGGCTTGCGACATTTGGGGCGTCATATCGCGACGCTCCATTTTGATGGGGCCCAAACGGCGTTCGGTCAATTGTACCTCTTCCTTTTTTTCGACCTGCACTTTAAAAACCCGCTCGATGGCATCTTCGTAAAAATGAAAAATCATCGCTTCAAAAAGGGCAAACCCTTCTTTTTTGTATTCGAGACGCGGATCTTTTTGACCATAACCGCGCAGCCCAATCCCTTCGCGGAGATGATCCATCGCCAACAAATGATCTTTCCAAAGAGAATCGATGGCCTGCAGCATAAAATAACGCTCCATCTGCCTCATCAAATCGGAAGAATATTCTTGCTCTTTGTTTTCGTAAAACGAAACCGCCTCGTCGTAAATTTTTTGTCCGATCGCATCGGCATCCCAAGTTTTTTCTTCGGGAAATGAAATTTTAACACCAAATTGGTTAAGCACTCGATCTTCCAAACCGGAACGGTTGAACTCTTCTTTTTTACTGGGTTGGAATTCCGTCGATACAGTATCTGCTAGAGCATCAATCATATCCAGAACTTGGTCTTTGAGTTTCTCGCCATTTAAAATTTCTTTGCGTTTAGAATAAACGGTGTTGCGCTGTTGGCTCATCACGTCGTCATATTCCAATACGTTTTTACGAATATCAAAGTTATGGGCTTCCACTTTTTTCTGCGCGCTTTCAATCGCTTTCGAAATCCAGGGATGCTCGATCGTTTCGTCCTCTTTCATTCCCAATCGCTCCATCATTTTTGACAAACGGTCCGAACCAAAAATGCGCATCAGATCGTCTTCGAGAGAAATATAAAAATGGGAAGCCCCCGGATCTCCTTGGCGCCCAGCCCTTCCACGGAGTTGATTGTCGATACGGCGCGACTCGTGGCGCTCAGTTCCCAAAATAAAAAGTCCGCCACGCTTGACGACTTCTTGACGTTCGGTATCGCAGATTTTTTTAGATTCTTCGTAAACTTTTTTAAACTCCTCGTCCGAAATATCTTGTTTCGATTTAGATCTGGCCAAAAATTCAGGGTTCCCTCCCAACATAATATCGGTACCGCGACCTGCCATGTTGGTGGAAACGGTCACCGCCCCCAACCGCCCCGCTTGCGCCACAATCTCCGCCTCGCGTTCATGTTGTTTGGCGTTCAACACATTGTGCGGCACCCCGCGACGCGACAACATTTCGGACAAAAGTTCCGATTTCTCGATGGCAATCGTTCCCACCAACACCGGCCTCCCTTCATCGTGGAGTTTTTTAATTTCTTCGACAACCGCCTTGAATTTTGAGGCCTGATTTTTATAAATCACATCATCAAAATCTTCGCGGATCATCGATTGATTAGTCGGGATAGCCATTACTTCCAAATTGTAAATTTTCGCAAACTCGGGCGCTTCGGTATCGGCCGTTCCGGTCATGCCCGCCAACTTTTTGTACATTCGAAAATAATTTTGAAAAGTGACCGAAGCCAATGTTTGATTTTCGTTTTCGATCCGTACCCGCTCTTTGGCTTCTACCGCTTGGTGAAGCCCATCGCTCCAACGCCGGCCGGGCATAAGACGGCCGGTGAATTCGTCGACAATAAGCACCTGACCATCTTTCACGACATACTCAACATCGCGCTGATAAAGAGTATGCGCTCGCAGCGCTTGATTCACATGATGAAGCGTCTCGATCTGGCGCGGATCAAAAAGATTTTCAACCTGAAGACGTTTTTCAACCTCGGCCACCCCTTCTTCAGTAAGCACCACGCTTCGGCTTTTTTCGTCGACCTGATAATGTTTTTCTTTTTCGAGCCCGGGAATAATGGCGTTGATTTTTGCATACTTGTCGGTCGACTCTTCGGCAGGGCCGGAAATAATCAGAGGAGTCCGCGCTTCGTCGATGAGAATACTATCCACTTCGTCGACAATGGCATAATGAAGCGGGCGTTGAACCATCGAGGCCAATTCAAATTTCATGTTGTCGCGTAGATAATCAAATCCAAATTCGTTGTTGGTGCCGTAAGTAATATCGGCCTGATAAGATTTGCGTCGTTCGTCATCGTTGAGACCATGGACAACCACCCCCACTTCCATTCCTAAAAAACGGTAAATTTTTCCCATCCACTCCGAATCGCGCTTGGCAAGATAATCGTTGACGGTGACAACGTGCACCCCCGCACCGATGAGGGCATTGAGATAGACGGGGAGAGTGGCCACGAGAGTTTTTCCCTCTCCAGTTTTCATCTCGGATATTCTTCCCTGATGAAGCACCATGCCGCCGATCATCTGCACATCAAAATGACGCATGCCGAGAGCTCGCTTGCCGGCCTCGCGAACAACAGCAAACGCTTCGGGCAGAAAATCCTCAACCGTTTGACCGTCGCCGAGGCGTTTTCGAAACTCGGCGGTTTTTTCTTTCAACTGAAAGTCGGTCAAAGAAGTCAACTGAGACTCGAACGCATTAATTTCGGCGACGACAGGCCAAAGCTTTTTGAGATCTCGGTCGTTTTTACTTCCAAAAATTTTTCGAACGATTGACAACATAAATTACATTCCCATCATCACATCCCACAAAACTTTTACCCCAAACATCAAACCCTCCACAGGGACTCTTTCGTTATGCCCATGAAACATTTCCGAAAAATTCATATCACGGGGAAGCTTAAGGGGCACGAAACCATAACACTTAATCCCTAACTTTCGATAGTGCGCCGAATCGGTAAAACCGGGAATCAGATAAGGGACCGGCACCGCTTGGGGGTCGTGTCTTATCAAGGTTTGTGTCAGATGTCGATAAAACTCGTTGGGATAGGAACTTGTCGTCGGTTCATGCGCGCAGTTTATTTCCTGTTCGAGCTCAACTCCCATAATTTTTTCTAGTTCCCTCAAAAATAATTCTATCGTTTGCCCGGGAAGAATTCGGCCATCTATCTTCATCTCTGCAGTAGAGGGAATTACATTGACCTTATCTCCGGCATGCAAAATCGTCGGAGAAACGGTGTTACGGAAAAGCGGCTTGAATTTGTAAGACTTATCCGCTGGAATGAGATACTTTAAAATAAACGAGTTCAACCCCGGGATCAAAAGGAATTTTAAAATCAACTTTCGAATCCCTCCCTGGTAAGAAGCCAGCGTTGAAATAAAATCGCGAGTCACCGGATGGGAATGAAACGGAAAATCTTTTGTTCCCAACTGATGGGCCGCCTGAGAAAGTTTCACCACCGCTTGATGAGCATGCGGCATCGATCCATGCCCGGGATTCCCTTTAGCCTTAAGGGTTAACCAGCAAACCCCTCTTTCCGCTACACCGATGGGATAGAAAATCTTTTCGCCAGCCCCATCGACATAAAGGCTAAATCCCCCTACCTCGTTTAAGGCATACTCAGCATCCAAAAGTTCTTTCTTGTTTTCAACAAGCCACTTCGAACCCCATTCACACCCCGCCTCCTCATCGGCCACCGCCGCAAAAATAATATCTCGAGAGAGAGAAATCCCCTGACGCTTCGCCAAGAGCAGCATCATCAATTCCATCACCGCCATCTGTTTCATGTCAACCGCGCCCCGTCCCCACAAACAACCGTCCGCTAAATCTCCCGAAAAAGGAGAATGACTCCATTGCGCGGCTTCCGCCGGCACCACATCGAGATGCGCCGTTAACAAAAGAGGTTTTTTTTCGCCCGAACCCTTGAGACGCGCAACTAAATTAGCCCGACCGGGAGACGGCTCAAAAATTTGAAAGGGAATTCCCTCCTTCTTCAAAATTTCAGCCAGATAAGTAACTGCCGCAATTTCGTTGCCCGGAGGATTGGTCGTATTGATCCGGAGAAGATTTTGGAGATGAGTGATCGTTTCTTGTTGAATGGAATTCCAATCGATAGACATAATTTATCTGTAGGATCTAAAATGTTCCGCAATATGAAAAGCGGTTCGGGTCGCCAACGCCATGATCGAAATTTGCGGATTTACTCCGATGGCTGTGGGAAAAACCGAGGCGTCCGCTACATAAAGCCCCTTCACATGATGCGCTTCACCGTAAGCATTGACGACAGAGCGGTGCGAATCGTTTCCCATCTGGCAAGTTCCCATAATATGAACGCTCATCAATTCCAGATCGATGGGGCGAAGAGGGTATTCATAAATTTTTCTAATTTCGTCGATGGTATGGATTTCGTGCAGAGAACTAAATGGAAGATAAACCGTCTTCGCCCCGGCTGCAAAATAAACTTCGGCCATCAGAGCAACCGCACGAAGCGCTTTTCTGAAATCATCTTGGTTCAGTTTATAAGTGGCCACTGCTTGATCAAACGGCGCATTGAACACTCGTCCTGTCGACGTGTCTTCGATCAACGCCGCCCCCACGACACAATGGTTAACAATGTCTTTTAATTTTTCCAAATACCCTTCGCCATAAAAAGGCAAAGCGAGTGACAAAATGCCGGGAGGAACAAAATTTACCCCCATCAGAATTCCTTCGTCAAAAAATTCGGTCACTTGATACGCCTGGTTGACCCCTTTCCAGCCATAGACCGGCTCGCCAAAGACCCCCACCACTTTGGTGTTGGGATGCACCATCAAATTGTGGCCAATCTGTTTGGACGAATCCGGAATTTTGCTTTTCAATAAAAGGGATGGAGTTTGAATGGCGCCACCACAAATCACCGTCACGTTGGATCGAATTCGCACTTTGAATTTTATTTTTTTGGTTTGAGGATCAACAATCACTCCCTTAATACCGGTGGCTCTGCCCCCTCTCATTTTTATTTTTCTAATACGACAGTTGGCGTACAAACGGCCCCCCGCTTTAATAAAAGCGGGAATGTAAGAAAGGAGAGTGGATTGTTTGGCGCCGGTCGGACACCCCATGATACATTGGTTGGTCCCCACGCACGCCTTGGCCGAGCGCATGTTGGCGTGAACTTTATAATTAAGTTTTTCGGCCCCCCGTTTGAGAATTTCGGCATCTTGATTACGCGCTTCGGGCAAAACGGGGCTCATGCCAATCATCTCTTCAACCCGTTTGAAAAAGAAATCCATTTTTTTCGGTGTCAGTTCACTTAAGCCTTTTTCCCATTGCCAACGTTTGAGAATTTTTTCCGGCGTACGCCAGCACATCCCGCCATTAATGGTTGTCGACCCCCCCACTCCTCTTCCTTCGGCCAGAAGAACACTCGGTTTTCCCAAAATAACAGTGGAACCTCCATCGCGATAAAGTTTGATCAGGCTGTCAATGGTATTATTATGTCGAAAATCCTCCGTCTGATAATATCCCCCTTCTTCCAACACAATAACCGACAACCCCTGTTCGGCTAATTCCTTGGCCACCACAGCGCCGCCGGCGCCAGAACCCACAACACAAACATCGCAGGTTTCGTCAATATTTTTGGAAATGTCTTTATGAGTAAAAATCATGAGGTTCGTTTTAAGATGTCCTCTCGCAATTTGATTCTCTCCTGCATATGCGGTTCGGGATCATACCCGATATAATCCCAAACCCGTTTGTCGGAAAAATAAACGAGGAGAACAAAAGCCTTGAGTGTTTTAAAAAATTCTCTTTTGACAATAATTTTGCTCTGTGCCCAGCCATCAACATATTTTTTCTGACTTTCCGCTGAGAGGTTCACGAACGTGATTAATCCAAAACCAAAAAGAAACGGGAGCCAGTTAAAAAATCGCATTCCCCAAACCAAACCCCACCGAAAAAGTTTGGGAAATTCAAAAATCAGCCGATCGGCATCCGACAGAATTTTTTCTGCAATTCCTTCCAACGGAAGTTGATCGGTCGGGGGAACCAAAACAGGGATTAAGGCCTTTAAAAAATGGCGAATATCAGCGGGAAAAACTCGGAAACAAGAAGTCATTGACAAATTTATAACATCGGATGGACCCAGGGTCAACGATATGGTTTAAGCCATACAATCAAAATGGGGGTCATAAAAATCTCACAAATGATGGATACCAGCAAAGTCAAAGAAACCATGGCCCCAAACATAACCGTAGGAGAAAAAGCCCCCAACATCAGAACAGATAATCCCCCCACCAAAACACAGGTCGTAAAGACAATGGCCGTTCCGGCTGTGTTGTTGGTCAACCGAATGGCCTTCCAATAATCTTTTTCCTCTTTAAGAATCTCGCGAAAACGGATCATGTAATGGATCGTATCATCCACCGTAATCCCGATGGAAACAGAGGCAATCATGAGCGTCGCTACATTCAGCTCGATTCCAAAAAATCCCATAAACCCCATCGTGTAAAGAATGGGAACCACGTTGGGGATCATACTGATTAATCCGGCCTTCACACTTTTTAGGGCAATCATCATCATCAAGGTGACAATGGCAAAGGCAATGGCAAAGCTGGAAATCTGGCTCCGAATCACATGATAATCGAGACGCACCCAAAGAGGCCCCCAGCCGCTGATGGAAGAATTTATTCCCAAAGAATCAAAGGCACCGTGCATTTCACGATTCATCTTCTCCAAAATTTTTCTCAACGTGAAAGTGGAAAGTTGATCGGTGCGAAAAGAAAGGTGAAGCTGGCGATCGTCGAGGGTTTTATATTGATCGATTTCGGAATCCCCACTACTTTCAGCCAACAAAAGAAGCTGGGAAATTTCCTGCGAGGTATCGGGAATGCGATAAGCTTTCGGATCTTCGGCATGGAAAGCCCGATTGAGTTTCTTGATGTAATTTGTCAGCGCCAAACCTTGACGAATGGCGGGAAAAGCAAGCACTGTCTGCTGAAAATCATCAACCTGTTTTAACACAACAGGATCTCTGGCCATAAATTCCCCCTCCTTGGAAGAATCCAAAATCACCTCCAGTGTTCCCACTCCTGAAAGTTTTTGGTTGAAAAAAGTAATATCTTGCCTCGCTTTTTCCCGTTCGGGCAGATAGTTGGCCAAATTCGCCTCGACACGAATGTGGGTCATTCCCATCATCGCCACCAGCAGAAAAAGTGCCGAGATACCCAGCACCCACCGAGGATATTTTTCGTTGATATTTGTTGTTTTTTCCAAAAGACGGGGAATAAATCCGCTATCGATCCGCATTGAAATTTCCCGGCGGGGAGGAGAGAAAAATGAAAGAACAACCGGCAGAAAAAAAATAGTCAGCGCAAAAGCCAGCAACACACCAAACGATGTGTAATAGCCAATCGTTCGGATGGGAGGAATGGCACTCGCCTGGAAAGCAATAAATCCGTCGACCGTCGTCAGCATCGTGAACAAACAAGGCCGCCATAGTGAAGAAGAGGTTTCCGCCAACGCCTCTTCTTTGGAAAGACCGCTCGCATAATGACGGTAATAATCCAAAACAAAATGGACCGAGTCGGCAATGCAAATGGCGATGAGAACCGTAAAAACCATCGACATGACGGCGTTCATTTTGTTTCCCAAAAAGAAAAAAAGACCGATGGTAGCCAGCAAAACGATCACTTGAAGAAGTGTGGGAATCAAAGCCACGGAAAAACTGCGAAAGAAAAAATAAATGAGAAAAACCACGACAAGCACAGTCATGGGAAATAAAAACCTCTGATCCTGAACCGCCGTTCGGTCAAAGGCTTCGTCATGAACCGGCCCTCCCCCCAGATGCACCGGATAACCTGGAGCATTGGTCTTTAAAAGAAGTTCGTGAACCTCTCGGATCAAACGGCGGCTATCTTCGCTGGCCGAAGAAGTTGAAACGGCGGCCACAATCATCGCCACTTTCGAATCGGCCGAGATCAAGTTTCCCACTAAATCTCGGTCATTCAACGCTTTCTGTTTCAGGGAAAAAAGTTCTTCTTCATCCTGAGGAATCTTTTCAATCAAGGGATGAATGTTAAGGGCGCCACCACTCCCTTCAATCGTTTCTGTATTGGTAATACTTGTGACCCGTTCGACATCCGGAAGCGCGCCCAAAGCCTCGGTTGTTTTTTGGATAACGGTTAAAGCTTCGGTTGAAAAAACATCCGGAACTTCAAAAGCCACCAATAAACTTCGGTCGTGGCCAAATTTTTTAATGGTATCTTGATAGGAAACATATTCCGGATCGTTTTTTTCAAACCAAACCGAAATGGAATTATCCGAAATACCATTATTCTTGACATAGTAAAAACCGGAAATCCCCATCATCAACAAAACAATCCCCACAACCAAGTAACGATATTTTAAGAGATGGAGAACAAGTTTGGAAATCATAATTTTTCGAAGGAAAGAATGAGGTAACGGGTAACCCCTAAGCGAGAAACCCAAGCGAGAAGGCGCGTCACAAAGAGTGCTCCAAAAGGACGATGCTTCGAATGGCGAAAAAGATCCATGACGATGGGATAAGTGGGAAGGGTTTGACGGGTGATATCTTGTTCCAAAATAACTTTGAATCCTGCCTCGCGGGCCATGTCGCGATAATCTTGAAGAGTGACATTCCGATCGGAAGTCCCATAACTCTTCTCGATTAATCTTGTTAAAGGCCGCTCCAGCCATGAGGAAAAAAAGTTACTCTTTTTTGAACGCACAAAATCGGAAAGAGAAAACCGCCCTCCCGTTTTAAGAACGCGCGCCACCTCCTTAAAAAAAATGGCCCTGCTTGGAAAATGAAAAATGCATTCCACGGCCAAAACAGTATCGAAAGAATTTTCACTAAAAGGAAGCGCACAGGCGTTTCCTTCGACAAAATTAATTTGATTATTTACACGAGGCCTGACCTCCTCCCTTGCCCTTGCAAGTTGACGAGGATCGATGTTGAGCCCGGTGAACTCAGCCTGACTAAACCGTTCATTAAGACTAGCGATTGTCCCCCCAAAACCACAACCAACATCCAAAAGTTTCATTCCGTTTTGAGGAGCCCCTCCTTCACAAACGAGGCGACACAATTTTTCGGAAGCTTGAAAAAATTCCTCGATGGAAAGAGTGGCCTGACTCGGATTTTCCCAATATCCCCAATGGACATGATGCCCAAAAGCTTTAACCGCCCGCTCATTTCCTTCTGCAAACTCACTCAACAAAAGATCAAAATAAGGAATAGTTTTAGACATGTTTAGTTGGGGCGCCGTATCAGCTTAAGAGGCAGTCCATTTTTGGGTTTCAGAAGAATTTGCGGAAGGAAATCAACTGTGCGTCCCGGAATGGCTTCCATCCGGAACTTCTGAAAAATCTGACTAATCACTAAAACCATTTCCATCACGGCAAAGCTGGCTCCAATACACTGCCTGGGACCAAATCCAAAAGGAATATAAGTTCCTTTCACACGACGTGCGATATTCTCTTGAGAAAAACGTGCCGGCCTAAAAGCCTCGGGCTCCTCCCAAAAAGTGGGATGACGGTGGGTCACATATTGCGAAAGAATGATAATGGCATTTTTGGGAATAAAATAGCCTCCAATTTGGTCATTCTCGACGGCATCTCGGAAAAAAACCCATGCCGGCGGGAACAAACGCATCGACTCGTCAATCACCATTCTTGTCCAAACCAGCTGAGGCACATCTTCCATGGTCGGTAAACGCCCCTTCAAAAGAGTATCAATTTCCTCAACCATTTTTTCGGCCACCAGCGGATAGACAGTCAGAAGATGCAACACCCATGTTAAGCCTTGGGCCGTGGTGTCAGAGCCCGCTATCAAAAATGTCATCACTTCATCACGCAATTCAAGATCCGACATCGTCTGGCCCGATTGAGGATCACGCGCCTGCATCAAGAGGGAAAGAAAATGATTGGATGGTCCCTCGCGATGGAATTTCTGAATAATGGTATCGACCACAGTGTGAAAATCACGGATAGATTTTCTCACATGGGGATGAAACATATAAGAAAGCCGCCGAGGCAGAATAGGCGCGGTCATCCGCTTGACAATAAAGGCCATTAAAACAGAAAGTGATTCCGACACTTTGGGAAATAATTCATGAATGTCAGTTCCAAAAAGAACCCGGCAAATAATTTCCATGGTTAGTTGATTCATCTCACGATGCACATCAACAACGTTAACAACATTCCCCGAAATCGGGGAGGACCAACGCCCCAGCATTTCTGCTGTGACACTCACCATGGTCTTTGCAAAATGAGGCATGGCCGAGGTATGAAAAGCAGGTTGAATGAGCAAACGCTGGCGTTTCCACAATTCACCTTCGCTATTAACAAGCCCCTTTCCCATCACGGGAATAAGTTCCCCCTTGTCAATCCGGCTTTTGCGATAATTCTGCCAATTTTCTTGCAGGACATAACGAATCGAATCGGGATGAGACAGCAAAATCAGAGTACGTCCAAAATAGTGAATCCGAACAACATCACCATATTTTTTGAAAAGGTCCATCAGCCCAAACGCGGCATTCTGACGGATTTTAACAAGCCAGAAAAGAGTGTTGAGGCCACTCACCCCCGGAGGAAAAGGTGGAAAAGTATTAATATTCTTCATCGGCATACCGGCGGGTTTTTTTGCGGTAAACCCAGAGGAGACCGAGGTAATAGAGCACCATCAGCCCTACCGAACCGTTCATGACCGGACCAATGGGATTTTTTGGGGACAAAAGAGAAATACCGGTTTTGTTAATGTAGTCTTGATTGATACCAATCACCGAATAACGATCAAACAGATGAGCGACAATCCAAACTTCTGAGACCGCTAAAAAAAGAATAAGTGCGATCCACAATCCCCTCCCTTTTGTTAAAACCACATCTCCCAAATAAAAACCAAAAAAGTAAGGGACGTAATAGAAAAAAAGAAAAATATAAATCAGTTCAATGACGGAATAGGGGTGGCTTTGGACGGTAAAATACATTGTCATCCAATCGGGATAACGAAGAATGGCATAAAAAACAGCGGCATTGAAAAAAGTGGTGAAAAGTAAACCGTGCCAAAACGACGGCATCGAGAAGATGGACAAACCCCTCGCATCCTTGCTGGCGAAAGGAGCAAACAAAACGCCAAATAAAATCAAAACGGGGATATCAATAAGAAATGTGGGAATCACCTCCTTCTACTCAAAGCGTCTCTTATCCCTTTCAGTTTGGCAAGCAGAAACCTCAAAAAGCATTGACAAAAAAGAGGAGGTATCAAACAATCCTTTTTCACCTTCACAAGGAGAAATAATTATGAAATTAAATTTTTTCACAGTACTGTTTCTAACGTTGGTTTCCACACTGTTGGCTCCCGCCATGTTGGCTCCCGCCAACAGTTTTGCGTTTGATATTGGTGGACTCAAAGTCAATACTCCCAAATCAAATACCGGAAGCCAAGCCCCTTCATCAAATTCCGGACAAGTTATTCACAATTCGTTGACTCCCCAACAACAAGTTGTCAAGGACATCAAAGAATTGATCAAGTCCCAATACCAGATAGATTATCGCTGGATCATGACAGGGGACAAAGAAGCGTTGAAACAATTGATTGCTGGAAAATTTGGGCAACCCAAACCGGTCACCAATGGAGTCGGCTGGATCATCCGTCCAGCAGGGGATTCTAGTGGACAATGTGCCGAGTTTGATCTGAATCTGGTCAACAAAGATTCTAATAGAATCGCCTACCGCGAAATCGTCAATGCAGACTGTCTCTAAACTAAAAATGCTGACACGAACTTTTGGCAAAACCGCGCAAAAAATTTCCGAAATCGGTCACGGAACCTGGTCGATGGGAAATATGTGGGGGGCAAAGGATGATGCCGAGGCGATCAGAGCATTGACCCGTTCCTTAGATCTGGGCGTCACCTTCATCGACACCGCTTACGTTTATGGCGATGGACATAGCGAAAAACTCATTGCCAAAACATTTAAAGAAACAGGCCGAAAAGTTTTTGTGGCGACTAAAGTTCCGCCAAAAAATTTCCAATGGCCGGCTAGGGCGCAGGTGCCGGTCAATGAAGCATTTCCCGAAGATCACATCATCAAATTCACCGAAACCAGTCTTAAAAATTTAAACACCGATTGTTTGGATCTTCAACAACTTCATGTCTGGCACGACAACTGGTTGACCCAAAACGATTGGCCGGTGGTGATTGAAAAATTAAAAAGGTCGGGAAAAATCCGTTTTTTTGGAATTTCAATCAATGACAATGCACCCGACACCGCGTTGAAAATGGTGGAATCGGGACTGATTGATAGCGTGCAGGTCATTTACAATATTTTCGATCAACAGCCCGAAGAAAAACTTTTTCCGCTCTGTCAAAAAATGAAGGTGGGAGTGATTGTGCGTGTACCGCTAGATGAAGGGTCGCTCACCGGAAATTTACGAAATGATACTGTTTTTTCGAAGGGAGATTGGCGGTCAAATTATTTTACTAAGGAGCGCTTACCCGAAACAGTAGAACGAGTCGAAAATCTGAAGTTTTTAATTCGTGATGAAATTAAAACCATGACGGCTGCCGCGCTTAAGTTCTGCCTGTCACACCCCGCCGTCTCGACGGTAATTCCGGGGATGAGAAAAGTGAGTCATGTCGAAGAAAATGTTACGGTGTCGGATGGAAAACTTTTGGACACAAAAGAATTACAAGATTTGAAAAAACACGCCTGGCCCCGAAATTTTTATCCGGTATATTGATTAACTCCCCTTCCCCATCGGCAACACCACCACAAATTTAGTCCCCTTGCCCGCATTCGATTCGGCCCAGATTTTTCCATCGTGCAACACAACAATGTCACGAGCGATAGGAAGCCCTAAGCCGGTGCCCTCCCTTTTCTCGGTCGTAATGCGTTCGAATTTGTCAAAAATTCGCTCTAAGTAATCGGCGCTCATTCCCGGACCATTATCCTCGACCTCGAGCCGCAAGTCATGCTGTTCTGGTTTCAAACGAAAAGTAACGGTACTTTTGTTGGGAGTATATTTGAGACAATTGCTAAAAAGATTAATTAACACTTGCATCAACCGATCTTTGTCACCAACAATGTTAGGTAGATCCGAAGTAAAATCTTTGACAATCTTCATTTCTTTTTTCTGAATTTCCAAAAAATAAGTCGCCAGCATTTCATCGATGAGCTCGCCTAGAGAAACCGGCTTTTTCTTTAATTTTAATTGACCTGCTTCGATTTGCGCTAAATCGAGAAGATCGGTGACCAAACGGTTGAGACGATCCACCACGCGGCTCACAGCTTCAACGGCCTGACGCTGGGGTTCGGATACCGTCCCATAAACTCCTAAATGCAAATTGGTCAGGTAACCTTTAATGGCTCCCAACGGAGATTTGAATTCGTGGGAAACATTAGCCACGAAAGCACTTTTGCGATCGTCTAATTCTTTGAGTTTGGTGACATCCAGATAAAGCTGTTTGTCCAACAGATGCGAGAGGGCTGTGAGTATTTCCATCTCTGTCATCGGTTTTGGAGGTATCTGAGGTTTGTTTTTAGGCCCCTTCGTAAAAAAAGGTTTGATCGACTCGGCAATGTTTTCCACAGAGTCTTTATCGACATATCCATCGGCACCAATTTGAAAAGACCAATTCCGGGGATCGGATACAATATCTAACGAGCTCGAAAACTTGGAGGTCATCATGACAATCGGAATGGAATAAATATCGGGATTATCTTTTAACAAACGACAAACTTGATACCCGTTGATTTTTGGCATGTGGACATCGAGAAGGATCAAATCGGGAAGATGGCTCAGAACACTACTGATAGCTGCCATCCCGTCTTCGGCATGAATCACGGGGTATCCAGCAGTTTCCAGCTGTTCTCCAAAAATTCGATGAATCAGAGGGCTATCATCAGCAATAAGAATGCATGGCTTCATGATTTAAGACTTTCTAAGGCACGATGCACGGCCTGAAATAAAACTCCGACAGTCAAACCATCGGAAAAAGGGACATCCTCTTCATCTTTTTTTCCTTCTAGAAACTTTAAACAGTGCAAATATTCTTTTTTGGATGCCTCGACTTTATCCAGAAATCGATAAAGAGCGCCCAAATGAAAATACCCCATCGTCTGTTGGGGGTCAATATAAAGGACACGGCGAAAAGACTCAATCGCCTCAACATATTTTTCCATTTTGGCCAATAAAACTCCGATTAAATAATGGGCTTCCAAACACAGGTTGTCGCGAGACACCACTTCCTGAAAACAGGCAAGCGCTTTTTCATACTTCCCTTCATTGCCAAGACGTATTCCTTTTTGGATAAGAGGTGCAAGAGAAGACCCGGCTTTTTCTTTTTGTGGCAGAGGCTGATAATCGACATGAATAGGCAAAGGAATACTTGGCGGCACCATCGATTTTTCCTGCCCTACACCTCTTTTTTGATAAAGAAAGGTTTGGGGAAATTCGATGGGGACAAAGTCTTCCGACACTCCCCAGAGAGTTTCGGAATGCCCAATAAAAAGAAAACCGTCCGGCAGTAAACAAGTGGCAAACCCGTTCACCACTTTTTTGAGAGTGGCCAAATCAAAATAGATCGTCACATTACGACAAAAAATAATATCCACCTCGAGCATGCCGGGAAGAGTATAAGGATCACGCGCTAGATTATGGTGCTCGAATTTCACCATTTGTTTAATGACATCAGACAAAAGATAGTTGCGCCCCAAACGAGTAAAATATTGTTCTAAATAGAGAGGAGGAACGGTCTGAATGGTCCGACTGCCATAAATGCCTGCGGCACAACTTTTAAGACTATTGCGATTGATATCGGTGGCCAAAATCGAAATTTCCCATCGCTCGAAATTGGGCAACAGTTCTTTTAAAAGAATAGCGAGAGAATAAGGCTCTTCTCCGGTGGAGCATCCGGCACACCATATTCTTATTTTAGGCAACACATGTTTGAGTTCTCTTTTGAAAATAGTGGGAAGTACAAAACTTTTCAGCACCTCGAATTGTGCTTCGTTGCGGAAAAAAAAAGTTTCTCCAATCGTTAATGTATCAACCAGACTTTTGAATTCCAATCTCCTTTTAGGGTTAAATTTAAGGTATCGATAATAATCCTCGTAATTTTTAACACCACACACTTGAAGACGTTCTGATAATTTTTCGGCCAGTGTTGAAAGACGGTGTTCGTCAAAATAAAGTCCTGATTCTTCGATTAAAAATTGTTGAAACTGAGCAAATAAGTCTGGAGCCAAAGGTTTAAAACTAGAGGAAGTTTTTGATCCCTTCATTTCGCCTCCAATAAGGCATCACATTCCTGGAGATTGAGGAGAGAGTCGATATTCAACAAGATAATATTGCGATCAGAAACATGAGCAATGCCGCTAACGGCTTTGTCATCCAAATGTTTTCCAACCAGACTCCCCACTTTATCAATTTGATGTTTGCTGATTTCTAAAAAACCGATTACCTGATCGACAAGAACTCCAATCATCATCTTATTGATTCGCACCACAATAACATAAGGAGGAAGGTCATGTTCGGTCGCCGCCGTGACCTCATAAAGTCTTTTTTTAAGATCGATGATGGCCAAACTGTGACGACGTAGCGTGATCACCCCTTCGATAAATTGCGGGGCCTGAGGCAGCGGACTTAACGGGGGCCTTTTCAGAACCTCGCGAACTTGGGAGACGGGCAACCCAAAATCGGTGCCCGAAATGCTGAAAATAACATGCTCCATTATTTGATCACCCACTTGAGAATTTCTAAAGCTATTTCGTCCGGAGAAAGTACTTCGTCAACAACTCCCATCTCGACAGCGGCATGTGGCATTCCATAAATGGTACAACTTTTTTCATTCTGAACCAGAGTATGTCCTTTTGCCTCGTAAATGGCTTTGAGTCCCAACGCACCATCAGTCCCCATTCCTGTAAGAAGAATACCAAGCCCGTTAGATCCATAAGTTTTGGCGATGGACTCAAACAGCAAAGTGCCCGAGGGCTTTTGGCCATCCATCGACTTATCTTGAGTAAATGAAAGCGTCGCCGTAGAGGTCACTAACATTTGTACCGCTGGCGGCGCCACATACACAGTGCCAGGACGAAGCTCTTCGTGGTTGGTCGCTATCTTGACGGACAAAAAAGTCTCGCGATCTAACCATTCGACAAGTCCTTCGGTAAAACCGGCAGAAATATGTTGCACCACGACTATGGGGCATGGGAGTTCGTGCGGAAGCAACTTTAAAATAGCCAAGAGAATCTGCGGCCCGCCGGTCGAGGCGACTATACCGATAATTTTTTTCTCAGCTGTTTTGAGAAGGGGTATTTTGGGAAGCGTCGGTTTGCGACGTTCCTCTATTTTTGCCAAAGGATGGGAAATCACGTGAATACGGGAAATCAGTTTTACTTTTTCAATTAGATTTTTTCCGGCTTCTTTACTCTCGGGATCAGTTTCAAAAATATTTTTTTCCAAAACATCAACCGCTCCATAAGAAAGAGCGCGAAAAGCCTTGTCGGTCCCCTCGCGAAAAACGGACGAGCTTAAAATCAGAATCGGAGTCGCACAATAAGCCATGATTTGTTTGGTGGCTTCAAGCCCATCCATGCGCGGCATGTGAATGTCCATGGTGATCACATCTGGTTTATATTTTTTGGTGAGCGCAAGTGCGTCTAAACCATCTTTAGCAACCCCCACAACCCCAAGCTGGGAGTCACTTTCCAACACTCCTTTAAGTATCTGAGCCATCACCGGGGAATCTTCAACAATCAGCACTCTAATCATGTAATCCTTTCTAAAGTTTCCAACAAATTTCCCTGATCAAACTGCCCTTTGGTAATATAGGCCACAGCTCCCACTTGTATCCCTTTTCTTTTTTCATCTTCACGCGAAAGAGCGGTCACAAAAATCACCGGGATCGATTTCAGCCGATCGTTCTGTTTGAGAGTTTTACAAAATTCAAAGCCATCCATGCGCGGCATTTGAATATCGGAGACGATGGCGTCAAAAGAAGTGAAAGAAAGTTTCTCGAGAGCATCCAGCCCATCAATAGCCGTTTCAACTTCATAGCCGCTGTTTTCTAAAATTGATTTTTCCAATTCTCTCGTCGTCAACGAATCCTCGACAATGAGAATTTTCTTTTTGAGTGTTTTATATTTTCCTTTCTCTTTGATTTTTAAAACCGGGTGAGCCAATAAAGACTGGGTTGCCAAGTCTTGCGTGTCCAAAATGACAATCACATCGCCTGTGGCCAAAATGGAAGCGCCACTCACCGCTTGGACTTTTCCCAAATGAGCGCCTATATTTTTAATGAACACTTCTTCTTCTCCCAAAACTTTATCAACAATGAAACCCACCTGTTTATTGAGCGAATTAATAATCACCACCGTCAAAACTTTTTCATTAGTCAGAGGAGAAGAATCGTTATTCGACCGAGCCATCTTGACCCCCAGTAAATCGGTTAACGAAAGAATGGGTACAGAATGTCCGCGCACCTGAATGATCATTCTATTTTCGATAGTTGAAATTTCTGATGAAAAGACACGCAGACTTTCCAAAAGATTAGACATGGGAAGAGCCCATCGAAAACCCCCGGCCTCGATCAACAGGACAGACATGATAGCAATGGTCAAGGGAAGATCGATGCGCAGTGAAGTTCCCAATCCTACTTGACTGCTTAAAACCACGGCCCCTTTCAGCCTTTCGAGTTCTGTCCGAACGACATCCAAGCCTACCCCTCGGCCTGAGACATCGGTAATGATGGGAGCTGTTGAAAAACCAGGCGCAAAAACAAGATTCATGACTTCTTGCGGAGTCATGTCGGCCAAATCATTTTCGCCAATAATATTTTTTTCGAGGGCGGTCTGGCGGACTTTTTCAATATCAATCCCATGGCCATCATCTTCTACAAGTAACACCACCCGATCTCCCTCTTGATAAGCTCCCAAAGTAATTTTTCCAGCTTCCTTCTTGCCTAACTTTCGTCTTTCTTCTTTGGATTCGATACCATGATCCACCGCATTTCTTAAAATATGAATCAGCGGGCCCTTGATCGCCTCGAGCACTTTTTTGTCGAGCTCGGTTTCCCCTCCGCGCAGGGTGAGTTCCACTTCTTTTTCCTGTTGACGTGCAATATCACGCACGAGACGAGGAAACCCTTCAAAAAGGGTAGCGCAAGGTAGCATCCGCATTTCTTTCATCTTTTGTTGCAACTCTTCAATCACTGGATTGAGATGAAAAACCTCGGTTTGAATATCGTCATGAACTTCGGCCAATTCTTTCCTCAACGTTCCAAAAAGGGACTCGGTCGTATGCAAATGATTGAGCAGGTGCGCCGCCGATTCCATTTCTTGCGAGGCTCGAATCACAGTCCCTTGAAACTGCAAAAGTTCATCGGGAATTAATTTGGCTTCCTTGATGAGATTTTCCAATTCATAAAGCATTTTTTCGGCCAAAAGAGATTGCTTCGACACCTTTTTCATCAAATGCATTTTATAAGAAGAACGCACCTTGCTGATGACCATCTCCCCGATGAGATTGAGCAGATGATTAATGCGGGAAATGGGAATTTTAAGATATTCTTCCTTGGGTGGCTCACCCTTGGGCGAATCGCTCTTGGGTGGTTCACCCTTGGGCTTTTCAGCCCCTAATTTCTGGAAAGGTGTTCCTTCAGCAGGAATAGGAACCGGAGTAGATAAAGTAGGCGAAGCAGGAGGAGAAACAGAAGTAGGAATTTTTCCACTGCAAGCGGCCTCGATATTTTGAATGACTTCGTCGGAGGGGACCTCATTGTCGCTGTCTTCGGCCAGGCGGGGAAGCGCTTTTTCAATAACGTCCAGCGCGTGAAAAAGAGGGTCGGCCAAATAGGATTTGAAAACAAGTTTTTTGGATTTAAGCAGTCCGAACAGATCTTCAATTTTGTGGGCGACGCTACTGATGCGCCCAAAACCCATCATGCGGGAAGCCCCTTTGAGGGTATGGGCCAGCCTGAAAAGTTCTTCCAAAAGATTCTGATTGCCTGATTCTTTCTCGAGGCCCACCAGCCCCTGATTGAGAGAGGTAAGATACCCTTGAACTTCTACGGTGTACGTTTCAAGAAATTTCCTTTTGTCGATCTTCAAATTTCATCTCCCCAATGGTCCGCATC
>OBEQ010162901.1_pt1 | contig 40680 bp, 47 predicted proteins | sample 1670901 | NCBI WGS metagenome assembly OBEQ01 (sample SAMEA104232315, study PRJEB22302) | groundwater metagenome | biome: forest; feature: aquifer; material: groundwater | place: USA | collected 2011-08-07 | depth 5.4 m
AAAATCATCGCAATTTGATTTGCATACCGACAGCCACGTACTAAATTAGTAATCTGTTTATACTCTTGCATTCTACCACTAAATAAATCTGCGCCTTGAGTCGATACTAAATACTGAATTCCATCTCCTTTTCCTTTGCCTGATAAATATTCCTTATTACTTGATCGAAACTCTTCTAATTTAATTTTATCACGTTCATCAAGAGTAAGATATTCAGTAAGAAGCGTCGGAAATGATTGAAAACTGAGGGCAAGTTCAGGACGTTGCTTTCGTTCTTGTTCTAAGTAAGTAAAGAGAAGCGTAGCAATATCTGTATGCTTTTTAGGAAGCGAAATTGAAACAGGTTTAAACCGTTCATTAAGTCTCTCACTGAGCTCTACAAGATTATCGATCATAAATATTTAAAAGAAGAGAGTAATATATAAATTTTATCAATTTTTAATTACTATTTAGTAAGAATAAACTGTTTAATCAAATCCCCTGCCTTCCCTACATCACTATTCTCAACTTTCAAATCATACGTTACATTTTCAATAGTATGGTTATACAAGGGATCATAGAAATGTACAAGTAATAATCGCACAGCTTCTTCATAATTTTTTAAATCAATCGCAGCAATAATCCCATCAACGATCTTATGACTTAATACTTGTGTCATTGTCAATACAATTCTTCTTACCTCGGCAATTTTCTCAACTGTATCAAAATATTCAGCACTCAATCGTTTGCAACGCATTTCCATTGCAAGTTCAATTTTAATATTAATTCCTTTTTTCATTGCTGTAAACAAAAATTCAGGCAATAATACAATGCCAAGTTTCCGTGATTCTCCCTCAATAAATATAAATGATTCCTTTTGCAAAGCTGTAAGCCGCTGCAAAAGAAGCGCTTCAAACATCTTCTGACTTCTTGGAACTAGGCCAACCATTCCAAGACGAGAATTGCGATGCTGCGCAAGATCTTCTAAATCAATCATATTTGAAAACTGCCCGAGCAGTTCTGTTTTTCCAGTTCCTGTTAAACCATAAAGCACAACAAGTCTCGAATTAATTTGATACTTGTTCATTTGCTCGAGCACATATTTTCGAAATGCTTTATGCCCGCCATTGAGCTGCATTGTAGTATATCCAAGTCCAGAAAATAATCCAGCAATGACTTTTGATCGCATTCCTCCACGCCAGCAGTTAAAAATAACAGTTTTCCCTCGATATTTTTTCATCTCTTCTGCAATCGCAGGAATTTTCTGAGAAAATAATCGTACTCCAATATCAATCGCTTTATTCTTGCTTTCTTTTGTATACGTTAAACCAATCAAAGCTCTTTCTTCATTGCTAAAAATAGGAATATTAACAGCATCAGGAATATGCGCTTCTGCAAATTCAGCAGGCGTTCGAGTATCAATGAATATTGTATTCTCAAGTTTTATTGCCTCTTCAACACTAATTTGTTGTACCATAACCATAAGAAAAAGAGGAAGTATAAAAAATAACCTTTTTATATAAGTTAACTCTAGTATAACTAATGTATAATATAAAAGAGTAAGGTGATAACATGGTTGAAGTCATAGTAAAAAAATGGGGAAACTCTTTAGGTGTAATCTTACCAAAAGAATTAATTAAACAGAGAAAAATAAGATTAAACCAAAAAATTAATTTAGAACTCTCAGAAAAAGATTCACTAAAGGATATTTTTGGTACACTTCCAAGGATGATATCAGGTCAAAAGTTTAAAGATATGGCAAGAAAAGGGTGGCAATAATCCCTATCTATTTTTTTGACACATATGCTCTTGTTGAAATGGCGCATGGCAATAAAAATTATACTGCATATTTAAACTCTAAAATAATTACGACTAAATTTCAATTAATGGAATTACATTATACACTCTTACGAGTTTATGGTGAGGATCTTGCTTCTCAATATTATAATTTCTTTAAACGATATAGTATAGAAGTAGAAGATTACATCATATTAAAAGCAAATTTATTTCGTTATATCCATAAAAGACAAAAATTATCATATATTGATTGTGTGGGTTATATAATTGCACAAGAAAAGAACATCAAATTTCTAACAGGTGACATTCAATTCAAAGATTTACCAAATGTTGAATTTGTAAAATAAATAACCTGAAAATGATTTCTCCTAAAAATAACTTTGCAAAGTTCTCTAAACAAATCAAATCATTTAACGTTTCACAATTCTCACATCAATCACTCGATGATGTCTTACCCGGTTAACATGAATGATAAAATGTTTGAAACTAATTTTATCTCCTTTCTTTGGAATCCTCTGTAATTTGGCAAGAATATAACCCCGTATTGTCTCATTTTTATCAGTGCCATAAATATTCAGATCAAGCCTTGCATGAATCTCTGCAATTGTTGTATTTCCTTTGACAAGGTACTTTCTCGCATCAATTTTACGAATTTTCCATTCAATTAAATCAGATTCATCATAAATCTCACCAAAAATCTCCTCGAGAAGATCTTCCATTGTGACAAGTCCTAGGACATTACCAAATTTACTGACAACAATTGCAATATGGACCTTATTATTTTGAAATTGCTGAAATAATGAATCAAGCTTAATTCTTTCAGAGACAAAAAAAGGTTTTTTTGCAATTGACTGAAGAGTTATATTCATCCTATTTTCATTGACAGCTTTCAATAAATCTTTCAAATAGAGAATTCCGGTAATATTGTCTGCTTTTCCAGAATAGATTGGGATTCGTGAATAATTCTCATGAATAACTTGATCAATGATATCTTTAATTTGATCTTCTTCAGAAAAAGCAACCATGTCTGCTTTTGGAATCATTACTTCTTTAATATTGAGTCGATTAAATGCAAGAAGATTATTGATGATCTCCTTATCCTTTTGTTTAATTACTCCTTGCTCTTCTCCTGATTGCACAACAATTTTAATTGTATCTTCAGTAATCTCTTCATGATAGCGATGCTTGCCGAGCAATTTCATTAAGAATTTACTTGATATATCAAACAAAAAAACAAATGGCCAAAAAATAATCATGATTACATTAATAATTGGGGCAGCATGCAATGCAGCATATTCAGAATACGCAATTGCAAACGATTTAGGGATAAATTCACCAATGATCAGCATAATAAAGATTAAAACACCAGTCAATACTGCTAAATATTGATCACCAAAGAGCATGATGGTAATTTTTGTTGCAATAACGCTTGCAGTAGTATTAACGAGTGTATTACCAATTAATATTGTTGAAAGCAATCGATGTCTTTTATGCTTCAGCTCTTCGAGTGTATCTGCGAATCGCACTTTTTTTGCGACAAGTTCTTTTACTTTAATTTCACTGACTGAATAAATTGCAGTTTCGACACCTGAGAAAAATGCAGAGAAAATCACAAGCACAACAAACACTGCAATTAAAATTCCAACAAGCACCATATTTTATATCCTCTTTTTTAACCAAAACTCATAAATTCTGTAAAAACAAAGTTTTTACAGAATTTAAATCACATTTCTTCAGGAGATTCAATGTGAAGTAATGACAATCCATTAACTAAAACTTCTTTTGCGCATGCCATTAAATAAAGTCTTGCAGCCATCTGATTTGGCGCAGAATTTAATATTGATACTGCATGATAATATTCATTGCACGCTTGAGCAAGATCAAGAATATACCTCGACAATAATGACGGCTTTAATTGTTCAACACTATCCAGTACAACTTTTGAATACAACACCATTAATTTAATTAATTTAGTCTCTTGTTCGCCATATAATGAGTAATCTATTTTTAATTTAAATATTTTCGATAAAATATCTAATTTTTTGCCTTTAATTGTTTTCATCTTTTTATTCTTATTTGTTATATGTTTAGCCATCGATTTCTGCAATTCATCATATTTTTTTATAACACTATGAATTCTTGCAATCGTATATTGAACATAGGGAGCTGTTTCTCCTTCAAATGAAATTGATTCTTTTGGGTCATAATAAATATCTTTGGTGAGATCAGTTTTCAGAAGATAAAATCGCAATGATCCTAAAGCAATTTGCCGTGCTCTTTTCTCAACAGCTTTTTGGCTTAATTCTTTATGACGCAAAGTAATCTCGTATTTTGCAAGTGAAATGATTTCATCAACAAAATCATCAGCATCAATAACTCTTCCTTCACGAGATTTCATCTTTCCTTCAGGCAGATAAACCATCCCGTAACTAATATGCTTTGCTTTTTCCGCCCATTTATAACCAAGTTGTCTTAAGATTCCAAATAATTGCTGAAAATGTAAATTTTGCTCGCTTCCAACGACATAATACGATGAATGCAATTTATTTTTTTTGACTTTTTCAATCGCTAAATAAATATCCTGCGTAACATACAATGATGTGCCGTCTGCTCGCATCAATATTTTTTTAGGAAGATTAAACTCAGTTAAATCAGCATAAATCGCTCCATTCTCCTCTTTAAAAATATTTTTTTTAACTCCTTGCAGCACAATTTCTCTGCCGAATTTGTAAATATCTGACTCGTAATAAAATTTGTCAAATCGAACATCCATTTTTTTATATGATTCTTGAAATCCTTTATTGACCCAAGAATTCATCTTTTTCCAAATTGCAAGAACTTTTTTATTTCCTTTTTCCCATTCTTGCAGCATTTCCTGCGCTTCTTTTTCAAGTTCAGGATTCTTCTCCGCTTCTTTACAAAATATCACATAATATTTACCAACAAAATGATCGCCTTTCATATCAGGCTTTTGATTATTGCCCCATTTCTGATACGCAAGCATTGATTTACAGATATGAACTCCTCGATCATTCACCAAACAAGAACGAATCACTTTATTACCATTCATTTCAAGAAGTGTACACAGTGCATCACCTAAAACGCAATTTCGAACATGGCCTAAATGCAATGGCTTGTTTGTATTTGGCGAGCAGAATTCAATCATTATTCTCTTTTTCTGTTTTAATAACCCATATTTTCCTTTCTCTTTGGCAATTTTTGTGAGAATTTTCTGATTAAGAAAATCCTTATTAATAAAAAAATTAATATAAGCACCCTTTATCTCCATTTTTGTAATATGTTTGACGAGCGGCAAAGACTTAACAAGCTCTTGGGCAATAATATTCGGTGATTTCTTCAACACTTTTGCCAAACTAAAGCAAGGAAATGCAAAATCCCCAAAAGCTGTTTCTTTTGGTGTTTCAAGCGGCAATTGTAACTCTTGCAATATTATATCAGTGGTTTTATCTGCAGGTAAAACATGATTAATATGATTCTGTGTTGCATTTTCAGTTCCAAGAGCATTATTCTGCTCTTTATAATGTCCAGAAGGTACAGAATGTCCTGAATGCCCAGAAAGCAGCTGCTGAGGATTATATTGCTGTGCTTCAAGCTCTTTTTTAACAAAAAGCTTTATCTCCTTGAGAATATCACTCTTAATCTTGTCCATTAAAGAATTCATGATTTACTTCTTTTTATAGTTTTCCTATTTATTGGCTCTGTGAAAAATAACTTTTTCTCCCAGAACCTGAATAATATCGCTGGTAATATTCTTTGTTTTTAGCTGCAAAATTTTGATGATACTCTTCAGCAGGATAAAATGGTTTTGCTGGCAATATTTGTGTTGCAACAGGCTTTCCTAATTCTTTCTCCAGCTTTAGTTTCGATTTCTCAGCAATTTTTTGTTGCATAAGAGTAGGATAAAAAACAACAGTCATATATTCTGTTCCCCTATCAGCAAATTGCCCACCAACATCAGTAGGATCAATGCTTTTCCAGAAAATATCGAGCAATTCTTCGTAAGATACAATCAAAGGATCATACGTAATTTGTACAGCCTCATGATGTCCTGTTTTTCCAGAACAAACTTGTTGATACGTTGGATTTGCAAGCTCTCCACCAGTATATCCAGAAATAACACTAACGACGCCTTTCTTAATTTTAAATGCAGTTTCAATGCACCAAAAACATCCTCCAGCGAATGTTGCTATTTCAAAAACCATATTTAAGTAAAAATAATTATTATTTATAATGATATCGTTATTAATAACAAAAAATATAAACAACCCTACAAACAACAATACAACAATGGTAGACATCAACACAACAATAATAACATTAACGCAGCCATTAGCATCAGGAATACAAACGCTAAGCTATACGCTTCAATTGTTAGTTGGCGGAGTATTTGGTATTTATGTAATCATTGCAGTTCTTAATTTTTACAGCAATCGAAAGCAGCGAAAAGAAATGAAAGAATTCAAACAGCAAGTTGCAGCAATTCACAAAACATTAGAAGATATTAAGCAAGAATTAATTAAAAAAAGTAAATAATAAGAGTTATTCAAATAATTAATCCTAATTAATAATAATAATAAATCATAAATAATAACCGTCTACATTTTAGCATAAGAAGTAAATTTAAAATTGAATGCAGCTACTGCCTTAGATATAGGTAAACATTTATATCGAAGGATAGTACATCTTTTTTCTTGATCTTTCATTAATCTTTCAATCTCTGTTACAGCATGATTATCAGGATTAATAGTAATTCTTGTATCAAAACTAGTACAACCACCACCAGACCATATTTTTTTATATTCATCACTGAGTTCATAATCACAAAAGCCATAATGACTGATAACTCTTCCAATTATTCTCGCTTTCCGATTTGAAATTGAATGTTGTGTTGTTAATGATACCAAGTCATCACATGTTGCACCAGCACCTTGAATAAGATAATGCTCTGAATACATTTTTTTCTGAAACAAAGATTCAAGCATCTTATCAGGATGTGTGTGAACAAGTTCAATCTGTGGGAACAGATGTGATAAGAATGTTCTCAAATATTGATCACTTCCACAAGTTTCAACACTTCTCTTTACTGCATCATTTATCCACAATTTTATTTCTGGAACGTAAATCCATGTATTTTCCGTTCTGTAATTGGCAAGTCCTTGTGCAATTTGCCTAATGCCTTCTTCTCTTGATAGGTTAATTACTGGAATTTTTTTATTTTTTTTATTAGAGTCATTTACAAAAGAATCATCAAAAGAAGTTTCTACTTTAAATTGATAAGGATAATTATTTGCTATCGCTAAACCAAACTCTCTATAGTTAGGTAATGCTAGTAATTCACTATAAGGAATAAATCTAAGAAACCCCGGTTTTAATTCAACTTTCGCTAAAGTATTGACCTTACTCTCTAACTCCCTTATATTGACCATCAATGAACAGAAATAATCCATACTTTATAAATCTTTTTAAAGATAACTACTAAACGGGGACAAATAAATTAGGATTTACCATCCAAAATCCCATGCGCATTACTCGCAGACAATGCTTGTTTAATAAATGCATAATTCTGACCAGCATTTGCCATAAACAACACTTGTAAATATTCTTTTTCTTTATTTGAAACTCGCGCAAATTGATCAACTTTCACAAGTCCATAAGGATAGCCAACAAAAAATGCATCATTTGCTTGTAATTGAAGCATCGAAAGAAGTAATTGAAGATTTTCAGCTCGAAATGATTGATTATAAATCTCAAGCTTAAAGATATAGTTGGCAAGCTTATGCAATTTTACAAACAAAATTTCTGCAGGATGTTTATCGAACTGAAGATGTTTATCCAACTGCCCATCAATTGCTTTTGTAATAGAAACAACCGGATAATAATACCAACATTTATCCTGTAATTGCTTTTTTTCAGAAAGCAAATGAAGCACACTAATCACCGAATTGCCTTTATCAGTAAGAAGTGTTGTCGTCTTTGTTAATCCTGCAAGAATCATTTTTCGAGCAGTAACAACAGTAAACAATTGCTGCCAATAAATCTCTTCATTTGTATAATAAGATTTTAAGGAATTATCAAGAACCACTAAATCATTTTCTTGCAATTCTTGTGCAATTTTTTTTGCAAGTAAAAGCTCAGAAAACTTGCGACAAATCTCTCCCATTTTTGAGATCTCACCTCGATCAACACCAGTTACAATAGTTTTATCATAAGAATAATAGCAAAGATCTTCTTTTCGTGGCAATATTTTTTCATTAATTGTTTCATTCATCTTACCATTCGATTGCCGCTGATTATTTTCTGAAGAAAAATAATCAACTTCATAATAAATATCATTCTCATTTTCAACTGCAGAAATCAGCACATAATATTCGTATTGTTCCATCGTAATTGATTTATTTGCTTGAAACACACAAGCGGCAACTCGAATAAATTGCAAAGAAAAACCTGGTGTCTTCAAAAGCTCCGCATTGCCTCCATCAATAAAAGCAATCTTTTGTTGAGATAATGATGGAGACAGCGATGCATTTTTAGATTTTAAATTATCATCGAGGACAATAAAATTATCTTCAATTAATGGAAATGCACTATACTCTCCTCCTTGGAATAATACTTTTTCATTCTTAACTTCTTTCTGTACAATATTCTCTTTTATTCTCTGAGCTATTTGTTGAAATGGGTGCATAATAATAGATTACATTTAAAAGATATAAATGTTTAGTTCATAAACTATTTAAACAAACATTAAACAACACCTGCATGAACATAGAAACACTAACTCAATTAGCTTTTGAAGAGGATATTCGAGAGGGAGACATCACCAGCAATTGTATTATAGACAAAAATCAAACTGCAACTGCAAAAGTAATTGCAAAGCAAAAATTAATTCTTTGCGGCATAGAAATAATAAGGCAAGTTCTTTTACAGTACGATCCTAAACTTCGATTTAAAACTAAATTACAGGAAGGTCAAGAAATAGAAAAAGGAATAGTAATTGCAACAATAGAAGGCAATGCACTATCACTTTTAGCCTGCGAAAGAATTATTTTAAATTTCCTCCAGCGATTGTCAGGTATTGCAACAAATACAAAACAATACACAGAAAAAATACAAAAATACAACACAAAATTATTAGATACAAGAAAAACAATCCCAGGCTATCGAGCAATGGAAAAATATGCAGTAAAATGCGGCGGTGGAATGAATCATCGTCAAGGATTGTACGACATGGTGTTAATCAAAGATAACCACATTGCAATAGCAGGTTCAATAAAAAACGCTATTTTATTAGTCAATAATAATAAACAATTTCAACAATTAAAGAAAGCAAAAGCAATGAAAATAGAAGTAGAAGTGCAATCATTACAAGAATTAAAAAAAACACTTCAATCAGCTGAAACTACTGTTGCAATTGATATCATCATGCTCGATAATTTCTCACCAAAGGATGCAAAAATAGCAGTTGAATTAATTCAAAAATTTAATAAAAATAGAAATAATAAAAATAAAAAGAATAATCCAACAAATAAACAAAAACAAATTAAAATCGAAGCATCTGGTGGCATTAACTTAGAAAACATTGAAGAATACGCAAAAACAGGGATTGATTACATCTCAATTGGCAGCGCATTAACATTATCATCACCTGTTGTTGATATTAATATAGATATTAACATTAATAATAACAAATAATCAATAATAATCATTATCATTAATTATAAATAATCAATTAAAAGAGAATAATAAAACAAAAGTGAACCAACATGAACGTCTTTGAAGAAATCAAGAAATTACTTGACAAAAACAACATTAAATACCAAGTTACTGAGCATGAAGCAGTGTACACCTCAGAGCAAGCTGCAATTGCAAGAAACATGCCCTTAGCTGCAGGAGTCAAGGCAATGGTATTCAAAACAGAATCTGAATTCATTATGGCATTAATCGCAGCAAATAGAAAAATCGATAATGCAAAACTCCGTCAGCAAACAAATACCAGCAAACTTCGTTTTGCAACACCTGAAGAATTGCTGCAATTAACACATTGCACACCAGGTTGTGTCCCTCCATTCCCACAATTATTTCATCTCAAAGCTTTTATCGACAGAAGCGTACTTCTAAACGAAGAGCTTGCATTCAACCCTGGAAGCCATGTACATTCCATCATCATGAAAAAAGAAGACTACTTAAAAATAATGGAAGCAAAAGTTGTTGATGTAAGTGTATAAGAAAATTGGAAAAGTGTAGAATTTCAGATGAATTTATATATTAAAACAATAGAAACAGAAATCAAACGAAGATTAAAAGAGTTATAATCATTATAGACTAAATAATAACAATAACAAATCAAAATAAAATCAACCAAAAAAGCAGGTGGCAATCATCACAGAAATTGAAGACAAACTCGTATTAGACAATTACATCAAAGATCAGAAATCAAGAGGATTTAATCCCGAAGAGATTAAAGAACAGTTATTTGATGCTGGCTGGGATAAAACGCTTGTCGAAGAAATGCTCAAAGCAAATCTTGACCAAACGCAATCCTTCCTTGAAAAAACAGATGCAACAAGCCAATTTTCACAATATTCTTCATACTTAACAGAAGATGAGAATATTACAACAAATTATAAGATAGGATTTTATGTAATTCTAATCACCAACATACGGGTTATCATCATTCGAAGATTTCCAAAAACAATCACAAAAATAGATTATGATGACATCGAACTAATCGAGTATTACACCGATATTGAATGGAAAAAATTAATCTATGGGATCATTTATGGATTAGCTGCACTTATTCTGTTTATATTTGATGCGTTAATCTCACCAAAGCTTGCAAAAACAATCATTTTCTTAGCACCTTATTTTAAAACAGATTTTGTATTGGGAATCAATCCAATTACGTTTACAATAATAGTAATATTTACAATCCTCTGCATCCGTTACTGCATCTCATATTATGATTCAGTAAAAGGAAGATTACGAATTGTGCCAAGAAAACAAGGTCCAAAAGAAATAGTTACAAAATTAACAAAAGAAGTACAAGAATTCATCAATTTTATGGAACTCAAAAAGAAAGAAACAAAAACAAATGAGCAAGTAAAATAAGATCACAAATGATAAATCACAGATAACAGATTACAATTCATAAACCATTTTCAAGAGCATGTAAATAATAATCTCGAGATTCAAATGGTTGATCAAGTATTGGCAATGTTGCAACAAGCTGAACAAGCGATGGTTTAATCATCTTTAATTCTTGTTCAACTAAAGGAAAATCAGCGCGTATTGCAATTGGTTTTCCATTAGGAATTCTTCCTCTTTGCACTGAAGAAATTGCAATGTTATGTTTCATTTCATAATTTACTCTCACATCATCTAAAAAAGTAAAAAATGCATTATACAATCCCTGCTCATGTTTTTCATAGCCTTTTGCTCGATGAAGAAAAGAAACAGCATTATCATAAATATCACCATTTACATCATGATAAATACAATCTTTTTTCCTAGAAATTTTTTCAATATTTGCAACTAATGATTGTAAACGAACTTCATCTAATAAACTGAAGATATTAATTGTAATTTCATTTTCTCTATAAAATCTAATCATTTTTTCAAAAGTTTCAATTTTATCAGTAAGCCAATTCTGAGAATTATAATTCAGTAATTCAGCATATTTTTCACTCACTTTTTGAACCAAATTTCCAACCTGATCCTGTGTAAAAAAATCAAGATGAATAGTATATCGTAACCCATCATAAATTTCCTTAACCCTTAGTTTAGTAGGATTCAGGAGAAGATGAGTTTCAAAAGTATATCGCCCATAATTACAAACAGTAAATGAATCTTTTCGACTTGGATTCATTTCAAGAACAGCAGACTCGATGTTTGCTAACGACTCCCCTTTTGATACAACATTATCTAATACGGCACTATGATTAGAATCAAGCACATATTTTATAATCTTATTATCAAAAACATTTTTCTTCCACATAAATTCCAGAAATAATGGCTACAATAAAAAGTTATTTAATCAAAGAAAAATATAATAAAAAACAACAAAACATTTATATACCACTTACAAGTAACTATTTAAACAATGACTCAAACCCGAAGAGAATTTCTAAAAAAAATGACAGCATCATGGCATGCTGTCCCAAAACTCGTTCGCTATCCAGTAAATATAATCGCAACTGGAGCTATTGCTTATCCAGCAATTGCAGGTCTTGCAGACCTTGCACTAACAATCGCAGTAAACGCAAAAGACTTGCCCCATAAAGAAGAAGGGCTTGCAGTGCTAATCAGTTATGGTACTCATCAAATGTGGGATACAGCAATGAAATATCCAAATACATTATTTATTCCAGCATATGTTGGAAGCATCGAGCTTGCATTTGAACAGCGAGCTGATATTGTAAAAAAAGCAGCGACAAAACAAGATTTATTAGATGTTTTAGTTGATGAATCAATTCAAAATGTAGTTCTTTTTGGCCATGGCTCATGGAACAGTTGGTTAGCAACTGATCAAGAAGTCAAAGTAAATGATCTTTACAAATATCGATTCAGTCTTTATAAAAATGAAGTTGAAAAAAAGAAAGAGCAACGCAAAACCAATTTTAAGAAAAATGGATTACTCGTTCGCCATACCTGTGGATTAAATCAAATGGTAGACAAATCTTATTTTAAGTCAACAGAAAAAGATTGGAAAGAATTTATGCATAATGCAAGTTCATTAGGTTCTCTTGTTTTTAAAATAAGCAATGGAGAAATCAGAATCAGTTCAGGTATACAAGCAACAAATTCATATAGTAGAGAAGGTGAAAGAGATAGCATTGGTATTGATTATCAGTTTTATAATTCTGATAATAAAGTTGGAGTATATAATCCAGCAAATCGAAAAATTGTTCAAATTAAATCACCTGATGATGTAAAACGATTACATGACCAAATAATAACAGATTTATTTGCAAGAAACAAACCATTAAACGATAATTGGAAAGAACAAATAGCTGATTACATAAAACCAATTCAAGAATACATTAACAATCATTACATCGTTGGACCTTGGGAAAATGAAGTTTTAGGAAGGCCATTTTACAGTCGAAAAAATATCCGCGGTTGGTCAGGAGTAAGCACCCCATTACATTTTTTATTAAATCCTTTAGGTAATAATAATTAATTTAAATAAATGTCAATAAAACACTTCTATTTCGATCATTTCATTGTTTATTTTTATGATAAAGATCTAATAAAATAATTTTATCTTCTTCTTTAAGATAAGCATAAGATAAACGAAAAGATCCGATATATACCTCTCTTGTCCCATTTCTTGAATGCCTCATTGGTTCACCAATTTCAGGATTAAGAATTATTTTTTTAATTTGTTTATCCACACGCTCTTTCTCAAAAGAAGATTTAATTTTACTATAAATTGAAAAAAAAGTTTCAGAACTGTCAATAGTTACCATTTGTCAAGCTCTTTAAGAAAATCATCTGATGATTGAGAAATAAACTCTCCCTTGTCATATTTTTTCCAAGCTGCTTCTGTTCTTCGAGCAAATTTTAAATCATCTTCTATATTTTTATCAAAATTTTGCACAGTTTTTAATATAATGTGTTTACCTGATTTAATAACTACAAATTTTTCACCATCACGAAATTCTCCCCTCATATCAAGAGGAATAACAATTTGACCTTTTGAACTCATTCGAGTAACATCAATATTAAACATAAAATCACCTTCAGTAAGATCAGTCTTACAAACTATTTAAATTTTTCCATTCAATTTATCAACTTTTTTAAATCAGTAGCATTTCACCTCATTCATGGTACAAAAGAGTGAAACAAAAGAGGATCAAATAGCACACCTCTCACCAGGAATGAAACAATTCTTAGCAGTAAAACAGCAATATCCCGATTGCCTAGTTTTATTTCGAATGGGTGATTTCTATGAAACATTTTATGATGATGCAAAATTAGCAAGCCAAGTGTTAGACATCACCTTAACAAAGCGTGGTACAATTGTTCCAGTTCCTTTGGCAGGGATTCCCTATCATGCTCTTGAGCCATATCTTGCAAAATTAATCAAAAATAATATCAAAGTAGTTATCGTCGAGCAGACAGAAGATCCAAAAAAAGCAAAAGGATTGGTAAAGCGAGATGTTGTACGAATCGTAACACCGGGAACAATCATTGAATCGGCACTGCTCAATGAAAAAAGCAATAATTATATTCTTGCATTTACATTGATGGCTAATTTTAAGGTTGCAATTGCATATACTGATTTATCGACTGGAGAATTTATCACAACAGAAGTTGAACAAGAAAAAGCAATTGCTGAAATCATGCGGATCAATCCAACAGAAGTATTGCATCCAGAATCATTGCTTGAATCAGAATTATTAAAACAAATTAAAACAAGAAAAATATTTACGAACCACTACAATGATCGATACTTTCAAGAAGAAATTGCTCATCAAACTATCTGCAATCATTTTGAAATCCTTGGAATCGATTGCTTTGAATTTCAAAATAAAAAAGGATGTATTGCAAGTTCAGGTGCATTATTATCCTATTTGATAGCAACACAAAAAACATCATTAAAACATATAAGTAAAATCAGTTATCATCAAACGCAAAAATACATGATACTGGACGAGACAACACTTAGAAATCTAGAGATTACTCAGAATATAACTGATAACTCGATAAAAACAACATTGCTTGAATGCCTCGATAAAACAATTACTCCATTAGGTTCACGTCTTCTTCGACGCTGGTTAGTAAATCCATTAGTCGACAAAATAGAAATAGACGAGCGATTAGCTGCTGTTGAAGAGTTATCACAAAAAAGTATTCTCATTAACGATCTTCAAGAAAATTTAAAATCAATACGAGATATTGAACGATTAATTGCACGTGTTAATTATGGTAATGCAAATGCACGTGATTTGATTGCTTTAAAAATTTCAATAGAAATGCTTCCAATAATTGAAAATCTCCTCAACCAATGCAAAAGTAATCTATTGCAATTAAAATACAACAAAACAGAAATGAATCAGCTCCTCGAACTGCTTCAAATTGCAGTCAAAGAAGAACCACCGCAGACAATTAGAGAAGGAAACATAATCAAACGAGGCTATCATGCTGAACTCGACGAATTGCACACAATCAGAATAAACAGTAAAGAATATATTGCCCAATTAGAAGAAAAAGAAAAACAACGTACAGGAATTAAATCATTGAAAATTGGATTTAATAATGTCTTTGGTTATTATATTGAAATCACAAAATTAAACCTGCATTTAGCTCCAGCAGAATACATCCGAAAACAAACGACAGCAAATGGCGAGCGATATATTACTCCTGAATTAAAAGAATATGAAGATAAAGTATTGCACGCTGAAGAAAAAATATTTGAATTAGAATATCAATTATTCCAAGCAATTTGTAAAACAGTTATTGAAAAAACAATTCAATTGCAAGAAGTTGCAGAGTTAATTGCAAAAATTGATGTGCTCCAAGCATTTGGAGCAAATGCAATCAATCAACATTATTGCAAACCAACAATAATTGACAAAAATAATACTCAAGAGAATAATAATAATAATAATAGTAGTTGTAATTCAAAATATTTCGACCTAAAACTGATTGAATCTCGCCATCCAGTTATCGAAAAAATACAAGAGCAATTTATTCCAAATGATATTATTCTAACAAAAGAAGAACGATTTTTTGTAATCACTGGCCCAAATATGGCTGGAAAATCAACGATAATGCGGCAAGTTGCATTAATCACAATCATGGCGCACATTGGAAGTTTCGTACCCTGTAAGTCTGCAGAAATAAGTATTATTGATCGAATATTCACTCGAGTTGGAGCATATGACGATCTTGCTCATGGCCAATCAACATTTATGGTTGAGATGACAGAAACAGCTTCTATCGTTAATAATGCAACAGAAAACTCATTGATCATCATGGACGAAATTGGCAGAGGCACTTCAACATTCGATGGAGTAAGTATCGCGTGGAGTGTTGCAGAATACATCATCAATCAAATTAAGGCAAAAACAATGTTTGCAACGCACTACCATGTCTTATCAAAACTAGAAAAACACCACGGAGTTAAAAATTATAACATCGCAGTAAAAGAACTAGATGACAATATTATTTTTTTACATAAACTAATTTCCGGCGGAACTGACAAAAGCTACGGTATACACGTCGCAAAACTTGCAGGAATGCCGCATGAAATTATTGAAAAAGCAAAAGAAATACAATTTAAACTCGAAGAAGAAGATACAATGAAAGAAAAATTAGTGATTGAGAAAAGAATTACTGAAACAAAGACTAATGGGAAAATAATCGAAGAAATTGAATTCACGAAAATAAAACAAAAAACATTGTTTGATATTCAATAATAAACAAGGCTCAAAAATGCTCTTCTAAATATCGAATAATCTCATCACTTTCCCCAATATACTCATCATCAATTTTCAGCACAGGAACAGTCCAAATACCTGCTTTGTTAAACAATTCCTGACGTTCTGGATGAATTCTTTCACGAGGGACATTAACTTTATCATACTTTAAATGTTTATTATCAAGCACTTTTCGTACTTTTTCGCAAAAAGAACACGCTTGAAATTGGAATAAAGTGAGTTCAGCCATAAGGAATAAGGAAAAAGTATTTATTTAAATAGATTTCTATACAAAAATAATGATAAAATCAAAAAGTAATCTGAATCAAGAGATTCAAGAATTAATCAAACAACACAGCATAAAAATAAAGACAGAACTCGACCAGCATTTTTTAGCTGATGAAGCTGCAATGAAAACAATTAGTAAAGCATTAGAATTAACAAAAGAAGATATTCTACTTGAAATTGGTACTGGACTTGCAATTACAACAAAACAGTTAGCAAAAAATGCAAATAAAACAATTGTTATTGAAATAGATGACCAATTCTTACCAATAATTAAAGAACAATTAGCAGATTACAATTATCAACTCATTAAAAAATCAGCATATAAATATTTACAAGATTTACTTTTAGAACAAAAAAAACCAAAAGTAAAAGAACAGCTAAAAATATATAGCAACCTTCCTTTTACAGCAGTAGAATCTATTTTTCTGTTGTTGCCAAAACTACAATTTAAAAAAGCAGTATTCATCCTCCCAGAATCATTTTATGAACGAATAATTGGTAATATTATTTATGAAGCATTCTTTCAGATTAAATTATTAGACAAAATTAACAAAGAAAGCTTTTACCCAATACCAAATGCAAATTCAGTATTAATTGAAATAACTCCAACTGTAAAATCAACAGATTATGCTGATTTCATCATTAAAGAATTATATTTACAAGAAGATAAAAAAGTAAAAAATGCATTGCGAGAAGTAATCATCCGTTTTGCTGAGAAATACTTGCAAAAAAAAGCAACAAAACGAGAGACAAAAGAAATACTTGCATTAATAATCATCAACAAAGAACTCTTCGAAAAAGATGTTCCAAAATTATCAGGAGCTGAGTTTAAATTAATAACTACTGAATTAATTGAACACCTTAAAAATCATTATGATTTACATAATTTGTTCAGTAGAAAAAATAATCACAAAAAAACCAATAACAATATAAATCAGTCATAATCTACAAAATCCATGTTCAATAAAATCAAAAACTTATTTAATAAAACACCAACAGAAACAGCAAAACCAGTTGCAAAAACAACAGAAATTATAGAAGGTTCTCCAAAAATTATAATGCATAATAATGAAGAAATTGCAATCTTCAATGTAAAAAACCAATTCTATGCAATCAGCAACACCTGTGCCCATCGAGGAGGACCACTCGGAGAAGGAACAGTTAAAGACAATGTAGTCACCTGCCCTTGGCATATGTGGCGCTATGATGTTACAACAGGCAAAGGAATCATGAGTAATGCTTCTGTTAAAAAATACGAATTAGAAATCAAAGGAGAAGAAATATTTATCAAATAACAATAATAATTGAGAAAATAAATAATTATAATTAAGAGAATACATTTTTTAATAAATTTAATCCAATTTCAACCCTTTAATCTCTCCAATAATCGCTTTTGGATTCTTCTTCCAAGCGTCAGAAACATCTGCATACAATTCTATTTCATTTCCATCAGGATCTTCAATATATAAACTATGGGTAACACCATGATCAACAGCACCAGTAATAAAAACACCTTTTTGTTTCAATTCGTTATACGCTTTTTTAATATCTTCAGAAGAATTACCAATTTTCAATCCAACATGATAAAACCCTGATTCAAGTTTTTTCTGTTTTTTCTTACCACCTATTTCAATCAGCAAAAGTTCATGATGGGTTCTTCCTGAAGAAAATGCAGCCATTGGATGTTTTTGTGCAACTAAACGAAAACCAAGAATATCTCTATAAAAATGAACTGATTGTTGAAGATTTGTTACATAAAATACAATATGACCTAATTCTTTAATTTGCATAAAAAAGAATGAGAAGAAGAACTATTTAAGATTTGTGAAAGAGTAGGCTCTGTGAAAAAATCTATCGAAGCCGTTTAAGGCCTTGCAATTGAGCACCCTTCACATGTTCATGAACAGGTCTAAAATTAGCATCTCGCATATATCCTTCAAATCCAAGATAAACTACACTCAAAACATCTTCATTCAAGTCTCTAGCAGATACCATCGATAAAAGAGAACGCAAAGATAGTTTTGGCACTAAAATTTCTTCTGAAAGATCAACACAGAAATCTTCAATTGCAATTCTTTTTTGACTACTAAGTTCTCGGGCATAATGAACTGCTAATTGCTTTGCAACAGTATCATCAACAGTATTAAAGCGATAATATTCAGAAATATTCCCTACAGAAGCAAGAGTCCAATAATGTACTTGATATAATCTCATAACTACCATCCACAAAACTAAATTTGAATCAACTAATTAAAAAAAACTAAAATAAAAAAATAAAATTAAAAAAACTTAATCCTCAACGCCAAAGTCGCCTCGAAGTTCATCTTTTTGAGGAGCTTCTTCAGCATCTCGTCGAATGACTTTAATAGCATCAATTTTGACAGTTATTGGAATTGGTACTGCTGCTTCAAGCAATTCAACAACAACTTCATCTTTTGTTCTATCAATTCGAGTAACCTTACATTTTTCTCGTTTGAAAGGTCCTGAAATAATTTCAGCAATATCATTCTTTTGAATATTAACTTCTTTCTTGACTTGTTCAAGCATATGTTCAATTTCTTTGAATTGAATCTCATTCGGAAGCAATCCTCGAGCATAAGGCACGTTAAATGCTGCTTGCTCTGCATCACTCCTTGTTTCAGCTTCAACAAAAATATAGCCGCGCATTCCATGCGGACGTACTATTGAATAAACTAATAACTTTTTTTTTGATGCATTACTTGTTACGAAATCCATAACTTGATCTTCTCTATTTGCTGTTGTTCGCAAAGCAAAAATATGTGTTGTTTGTTCATTCTTTTGTTCATTTTCTTTTTCCATAGTGTATCACATAATTTAATTTTTTATAATCTCACTCTTATTTTCAATAATTCTTACTTAAATAATACTTCAACCAATTGAATAACGAATCCAATTGCACCAATAATTAAAATTCCAAGTCCTGAAACTTTAACAATTGTCTTAAATTCTTCTTTTGTTGGTTTTTTAGTAACAATCAATACTCGTTTGCATTCAACAAAAAAATCTTTCAATTTAAGCCTTTGTGTTGTAAACCAAGATTGTTTTTTATCTCCTGTTGCAGCAGTATACTGAGCATCATTATATTCTTCTTGATCTTTTTGTTCTTGTTTCTTATGAGCTTCATGTTGTTTTTCATGTTGAGTATTATGCTGTGCTTGCTGCTGTTTCTGAGCGTGATGCTCTTTTGCTTGATGTACTTCTACATCTTCTACTTGCTTATTTTGATCCTGTTTTTGTTCTTCTTGTCCTTCCATAATTTAAACCTTTTTTAATTTTTAACATTTTTTTAATTCAAATAATAATTTTTGTGAATAAAATTCACAAAAATTAATCAACAAAATCAATACCTAATTCATGTTCAATCTCTTTTTTCTCTTTTGGATTGCCGCTTGAACCTTTTAAATTTTTACCAAATATCTGTGATGATTTAACACCAGTAACAATAAGCATTGTCCTAATAATACCCGACAAATCTTCTGAAATTTGAGCGCCCCAAATGATACGAGCATCTTCGCTTAATTTTTGGGAAACTGTTTCAACGATTTTTCGTGCTTCATCAAGAGTCATATCAGGACCACCTGCAACATTGATTAATGCACCGTTTGCTCCTGCAATATCAACATCAAGGAGTGGATTATTAATTGCTTTTTCAACGGATTCAGCTGCTCTGTTGTCGCTGTCAGATTCGCCAACACCAATTAAAGCAACTCCTCCATTACCCATAACTGCACGAATATCAGCAAAATCTAAATTAACAAGTCCTGCTTTTGTTACAAGCTCTGCAATTCCTTTGACTGCATTTGTTAATATTTCATCTGCTACTTTAAATGCAGTATGCAATGGTAAATCAGGAGCAATTTCAAGCAGTTTATCATTTGGAATAACAATCAATGTATCAACATTTTGCTCTAGTTTTTCAAGTCCAATAACTGCATTCTCATATCGACGATGCCCTTCCATTGAAAATGGCATCGTAACAATTGCAACAGTCAATGCACCTAACTTTTTTGAAATTTCTGCGATAACAGGAGCAGAACCAGTACCCGTTCCTCCTCCTAAACCGCAAGTAATAAAAACCATATCAGCGCCTGCAAGTGCTTCCTTCACTTCATGTTCGCTTTCTCGAGTAGCTTCTTCACCAATTTTTGGAATTGAACCTGCTCCTAATCCTGAAGTAAGTTCTTTTCCAAGCAATATTTTTTTTTCTGCTGTAGTATATAATAAATCTTGTGCATCAGTATTACACGCAACTGTTTCTGCACCAACAATGCCTACTTCTGCAATTCTATTAATTGTATTATTTCCGCCACCACCTGTTCCAACAACTTTAATTGTTGAACGCTGCTTAGCTATCATTTTTTCAAGCTCAGCATCAATATCAGCTGTTTTAGGTGAATGCTTCATATTTTGTTCTGATTTTAATCCATAAATTTTATGATCATCATTCTTCTCATTTTTGTCATTCTTTGCTTTTAATGAAGCAGCCATCGGAACTGATTCTCTTTTAGCAGGAGTTTGTGAAACTTGCGAAGGTTGTTCATCACCATCTGCAATGAATAAATCATCATTAGCTTGATTCTCTTGATTTTCTTTATTCTTCAATGAATTTTGTTGTTCCTGCACTTTTGTAATAAATGATTCCATTTTCGCTTCCTCTTTGTTGCTTCTTTTTTGTTACTACGATATTAATTGATTTAAATCATGAGTATAATTGATTTGTTTAAATCATTACTATAATACTATTTAAAATTAATGATTTTTTAGCAATTATCCCTATTACTAATCATTATTCATGCTCATGATTGTGTTTATCATCGTGATTATGATTGTGGTTATGTGATTCACCATTATGTTCATGTTGATGATTATGATGATGTTCATCCATTTCTTTATTTTGTTTACTTTGTTGAAGAATTGCTTCAAAACGAATTTCATCAACATCTTTAACTAATTTTTTTATGTGTTTAACTAATTCTATTATTAGCTCTTGAGGTAATTGCTGACTCATTCTAACAACAGCTGTTTTATCTTGCACAACAACTCGTGCATCAAACACCTGAAGCATTAATGCAAGCATTGCTGTTATTTTTTCAGCTGCATCATGAACTTTTCGTTTGATTGTAAATTGATAAGTAATTTCCTTACCTGATAATGGATGATTAAAATCAACAAGTATTCTTCCACCATTCACTGTTTTAATAATGCCAACATTCCCATCAACATTAACTTGTAATCCTGGAATTGGTTGAATTTTATCTTTCAAAAATTTGCTTGCTGCAATTAATTGAATTAACTTTGGCAATTTTCTTCCAAATGCTTTTTCAGCAGGCACATTTAAAGTATATTCTTTATCCAGTTCTTTCCCTGCTAAAGCTTCATCTAATCCTGCAACAACTTGCGATTGACCAACACAAACAATAATACCACCATATGGCAATCCTGGTCGATACAATCCTGTTTTCTTTGCTATGATCTCATTAGTAGTATCAAAAATAACATTCTCTTCTGCAATTTTCCCTGTATATTGTAATACAACGAAATCATCCTTGTTTATACTTTCCAAACTACTTCCCTCCTAAATAACAAAGAATTTTATAATAATATAAATAATTGTATGAGGTACTTATTTATAAAGTTTATTGTTTAATCATGTCCTTTACAGAACAAAATCAATTAGTGGGTTTGTACTCGAGCTTGAACAAAATCTTTCATACCATAAAAAAGATCTGATTCGTATTTTTTAATTGCAGAACTATTGAATGATAAAAAATCTTTATTCTCAGCATTTAAAAAATACTCTCGCAAGAATTTAGTTGTAAATACATAATATTCAAATTCTTGTTCTGATACTCCCTTTTCAATAATGTTTTGTTCAATTTTTGCAAGCGATACTTCAAGAATCAATGAACGGAGAAATCGTGAACGATGAGCTTCTTCAACGGTATAAGTACAAATATTAGTTGTATGGGGAAATATTTGTTTTACATTTTCACGAATTTCATGTTTCCAATAATATGCCGTTGAATCATTATCGTAAACAAGAACTGAACTACAAAGAGATTTTCCAGAAATTAAATCTATTCGTAAATTAATTTGCTCCCCTAAATAATCATAAAGATCTGGTCGATTATTAAATATATCACCCTCTACAATGAGTAAATCATTTAAATTACGACCTTCGCCATGTAAAACTGTATCAACAGTATCTTTATGAGTAACAATTGCCGGATTCAAAGTCAAATCTGCAGAAAATTTTGTTTTTAACACAATTCCATCAACAATTGTAAACAAAAGATTATTTTTAGGAATATAAACTTGACCATTAATTCCATCAGTTAATAATAATTCTTCAAGTGTATCAACAGAAGGAATATCAATTCGATAAACAACATTTTTATCATCTATTTTAAATATATTTTTAGGACAATTATCAACAATAATTCCCCCTTCAAACGATTGCAATTTATATTTTCTACCAAGAACATCAATATCATAGAGTTTTCTAACTATTCCACAATTTTGAACAATAACATTATTAACCATAGTAACTACCAATAAGGTTAAAAAAAGTGGTTATATATAAAGCTAAGCCTTAATTAAACCAGAATTTAGCTTGAATTAGCCATCTTCACATATTTTACAACAGCAGAAACAACGGCTTGCAATTGTAATTCAGACGTATCAATAATCAAATCAAAATCATTTGGAGAATAAATCTTTAATCCATAAAGCATTTTATACCGTTTCTTCTCCGAGTTTTCACGTGCAATTATTTTCTTTTTAATCATTACTTTTGAAAGCGTTTTTTCTTCAGCTTGAGCTGTTGTTCTTTTTTGCTGATAAATTCGTTGAACACATTCATTAATATCAGCAACAAGAAGTACTTTAATAGATTTTGGAATAAAATAAAACCCAAGCCGGGAATCAATAACAAAATTATCTTTTGTTTTTCCTGATTTAATTTGCCAAGCATCAAGCTCTCGATCAAGAGAAAGATCTTTCTCAGCAATCTTCGAAAGCTCCATTAAAGAAATACCTCTTTTAACAGCCATCTGCCGCATATAATCACCAGTAGAATAATGCTTTAACTTCAATTTTTTAGCTACTTCTCGTGCAACAGAACTCTTCCCAGCACCTGGTGTGCCTGCAATTGTAATGATCATAGGATATAAATAAAATAAGTTATATTTATTCCTTTCTGTAAAAAGGCCTTAGAGAGAAAGAATCATCAATTAAAGATAAAATCTAAACATTTAAATACAAGTACGTGTACAAGTACTTGTATGGTAACAAAAACAATTACAATTACAGAAGATGCATATAAACTTCTTGCTGAAAATAAGTATAACAATGAAAGTTTCTCTAAAGTAATTAGAAGAACGTTTACTCAACAAAATAAAAAAACAATAAAAGACTTCTTAGGGCTACTTTCAAATGAAGAAGGAGAACGAATAATCAAAAATCTAGATAAAAGAAGAGAAATTAATCTAAAATTAAAAAGAGAAAGATTAGTATGAAAATATTAGATACTACTTTTCTAATAGATATTTTACGATCAAAAAAAGAAGCAGTAATATTTCTTGAAAATAATGATGAATTATTTACAACACAAATTAATATGTACGAAGTAATTGAAGGATTATTTTCAGAAAATACCACAAAAAAAAATTTATTATTGACAAAAGAGTTATTTGAAATTATTAAAGTTCTGTCATTAGATGATAGGTCAATTATTAAATCAGCAGAAATTCATGCTACACTTTCAAAACAAGGAGAAATGGTTGATGATCTTGATTGTTTAATCGCAGGTATTGCACTAACAAACAACAGACCAACAATTGTAACCAAAAATATCAAACACTTTGAAAGAATTGAAGGAATTAAAGTTGAAAGTTATTGAGAAATAATAAATGATTTCTCCACTGGTCACTGGACATCCTGCTGTGAGCTTTATATACTACATCCATACTCTTATGATAACCAAACATGCTCAAAAAACAACAAGAAAATAAAATAACCAAAAAAGAATCACCAAATACAAAAGAAGAGCTCTTCAATATACTTCATCCACTCGTAAAACAATGGTTTTTAACAAAATTTAAAGAATTTTCTCTGCCGCAATTATATGGTGTTATGGAAATTCATTGCAGAAATAATATTCTCATTTCAGCACCAACAGGAGCAACAAAAACATTGACGGGATTCATGGCAATTTTGAATGAATTAGTTGATACAGCTGACAAAGGAATTCTGGAGAACAAAATCTACGCTGTTTATGTCTCCCCTTTGAAAGCATTAAATTATGACATTGAACATAACCTCATTACACCACTCGAAGAAATTGAGAAAATAGCTGATAAAAGATTAGGAATTCGTGTTGCTGTAAGAACAGGAGATACAACACAAAAAGAAAAAACAGCAATGCTCAAAAATGCACCGCATATTTTAATCACAACGCCTGAATCATTAGCCATACTCATCACAAGCATCAAATTTCGAGATTATCTCAAAGACGTGCAATGGTGTATTATCGATGAGATTCATGCATTAGCTGAAAATAAACGAGGAGTTGATTTATCGTTAACATTAGAACGTTTACAGCATATTTCAAGAAATTTAACACGTGTTGGATTATCTGCAACAATCGCACCATTAGAAGAAATTGCTCAATATCTTGTTGGCAACAGAAATTGCATCATTGTTGAATTGCAATTTTTAAAACAACTCGATTTGCAAGTCATTTCCCCTGTAAAAGACCTCATCAATATCACTCACAAACAAATGCATGATAAAATGTATGAATTGATTGATAAACTGATACAAGAACATAAAACAACATTAATCTTTACCAATACTCGTGCAGCAACGGAAAGAGTTGTCCACCATTTAAAAGAAAAGTTCCCAAAAAATTATACTGAAAATATTGGCGCACATCACGGAAGTTTATCAAAATTACATCGCCATACTATCGAGCAACATTTACGGGATGGAAAATTAAAAGTTGTTGTTTGTTCAACATCGCTTGAATTAGGAATAGACATTGGATTTATCGATCTTGTTCTTTGTTTAGGCTCGCCAAAATCAGTTGCAAGAGCATTGCAAAGAATTGGCAGGTCAGGGCATCAATTGCATTCAGTAACCAAAGGCAGGATTATTGTGCTTGATCGTGACGATCTTATTGAATGCAGTGTTTTATTAAAAGCTGCAGTTGAGAAAAAGATTGATAGAATTCATATTCCACGAAATTCACTCGATGTATTAGCACAACAATTATATGGAATGGCAATTGAAGAAACATGGAATGAAGAAGAATTATTTAAGACAATCAAAAAAAGTTACTGCTATTTTAATCTAGAGCGAAAAGATTTCAATGAGTTACTATCCTTTTTAGCAGGAGAATTTGCAAGCCTTGAAGATAGACATATTTATGCGAGAATTTGGAGAAAAGAAGGAAAAATAGGCAGGCGAGGTAAAATGGCCCGTGTTATCTACATGACAAACATTGGTACAATTCCTGATCAAACAGGTATTGAAGTGAAAATAGGAACACAAACAATTGGATTTATCGATGAAGGGTTCCTCGAAAAATTAAAAAAAGGAGATATCTTTGTGCTAGGTGGTTCAACCTATCAATTCAAATTTGCGCAAGGAATGGTCGCGCAAGTGCAGGCATCAATAGGAAGAACGCCAACAGTGCCCTCATGGGTTTCTGAAATGCTGCCATTAAGTTTTGATCTCGCGCAAGAGATAGGAAGATTTCGACGATTAATGGAAGATAAATTCAGCCATAAAAAATCAACAGATGAAATTCTCCAATTTATACATGAGCATTTATATGTCGATAAAAATGCGGCAGAAGCAATCTATAATTATTTCAAACTCCAATATGATTATAGTAAAGAAATTCCCCATGATAAGAAAATTCTTATTGAACATTATACAGAGCGTACTAAGCACGATGAAAACAAGATAATTATCCATTCATTATACGGCAGAAGAGTAAATGATGTTTTATCACGTGCAATTGCTTTTGCACTTGCACGATCACAAAAAAGAGATGTAGAAATTGGAATTAGCGATAATGGTTTTTATGTTGCTTCTGAAAAAAATATTAACATAATGCACGCATTAAAACTCTTAAAATCAGAGAAATTAGAATTAGTCATGGAAAATGCAATTGAACAAACGGAAGTACTCAAAAGAAGATTTCGCCATTGCGCCCAGCGATCTTTAATGATACTAAGAACCTACAAAGGCAAAACAAAACATGTGGGAAGACAACAAGTAAGTTCAATGATTTTATATGCAGCTGTAAAAAGAATTTCACCGCACTTCTCAATTATTAAGGAAGCAAAACGAGAAGTATTTGAAGATTTGATGGACATTCAAAATGCAAAACTGGTACTGCAGCAAATTGAAGAAGGAAAAATTAAAATCAAAGAAATAAACACCAATATCCCAACACCATTTGCATTTAATTTAATTATGCAAGGTTACACTGATATTTTAAAATTAGAGGACAAAGTAGATTTCTTACGAAGAATGCATGAGATGGTAATTGCAAAAATTGCATTACAACAAAGAAATATAAATGAAGAGCAACAACAAGAATTCCTCAAAAATACAGCCTTTGATTACCATGAGATGTGGAAAAAAACAGAAGAGAAGAAAAAGTTAGAAGATGAGGAAGAAAAACAGCATCTTAAATTTCTAGCATATAACTTAAAACATGTGCCGACATTTGCAAAAGAACAAATTGTAAAAATAATTGATGGTGAAATTAATGATATTCAGCCAGATTTTATTGCAGATGCAAAGAAATACAAAAAAGAAATTGAAGATAAATGGCCTAAAGAATTAAAGGAATTGGTGTTAAAAGTGATTGATGAAATTTAAGAAAATTAATCAACTAATGGTAATAGATCCCAGAGTCTTGCATTATCTGATCACATTGCCGCGTAATTTTTTCAGAATCCATTAAATAATTAAGATGTTTATTATATTTATCTATAAATGATAAAATTGATTGCCGAGCGATATTAATTTTCTGAATAGGAATTATTTTTTGATTTTCAGCAGCTTTGTCAAAATATGAATTTTTATAATTTTCACACATTTTAGAAAAATATTGCAATTGCATAGTTAAGAAGGAAGGTATTACATCAAAAAGATGCTCTTGAACAATTTGTTTTTGATCTAAATTAATAATATCCATTTCATTAATCACTAAAACTGTATCAATTATAGAATTATATTGAGCAATTATTTTATAAAAATGCTTTTTATTTTGAAACTGGATGTTCTTTTCTGATGCTGTTGATAAAAAAGAAACATAACCCATCAATGCAGTTTCATAAACAATTGATTCAATAGTGCCTTGTTTTTTTATACGAGCTTTTGATTTTAATACTATCGAAGGATTATACAATTCACCAAGATTATCTTCAATTCTAAACTGTAAATTCTGATAAAGATCAACAATTCTGGTTACAGAATTAAGAAAATTATCAGAAGTTAATAATTTCTGTGAATACTTTCCTTGATTTTTTAATGACTGTGAAATAAAATACAAAATGCCATGACACCGATCACCAAGTTGAGTAAACATCTGCTGATAAACTTTTTTTAATGCCATTTGTTTTGTAAATTGAAAATTAAGCAGTTCAGGAACTTCACGATCAAGTGCCCTTAATTCAAGATCAATAATATCTTCTAGAAAACAACTATCATAACTCTGCTGAGAAATAAGAAAACTATCAGGAGAAACATCAGCTATTTTTGCTAAAACATAATCAGCAAATAAAGGTTGCAACTCAAAATGAGAAAATGCATGATCTTTATTTAGAACAGGATCAAGCTCTATTGATTGAAGAATTGGCAATTCATCTTCCAATGCAAAAACAACATCACTCTGTTTATTAACCCTATCAATAACTCCCCCAACTAAACGACTACCTTGATCCATAACAGAAGGAAACAAACAACTATTTATAAAAATAGTGAGAATTAGCAATATTATTATAAAGAAAAACAATTTTAGAAAGAAAATGCAAATAACACCTAACATAATTATCAATGGGCTAACACTTTACCTTAAAAAGCAAAACACCCTCATCCTTTCAGACATACATTTAGGATATGAAGAGGCATTAAGTAAAAAAGGCACACTTCTACCAAGATTCATGCTCAAAGATATAATTATGCGACTTGAAAAAACAATACAAGAATTGCCACAAAAGCCAGAGAAAATAATTATCACCGGCGATTTAAAACATGAATTTGGAGAGATTAACGAACAAGAATGGCGAGAGATTCTTCGATTGATTGACTTCTTAGCAAAGTACACAAGAGAAATAATTGTTATCAAAGGCAATCATGACAAATTCCTATCCCCGATTACAAAAAAACGAAATATCATACTTCAAGATTCAGTTCAATTAGATGATTATTTTATTCTGCATGGCGATGAAATCCCATTAATCCCGAAACAAACAAAAACAATTATCATTGGCCACGAGCATTGTGCAATTGCTTTGCGACAAAAAAGAAGAGTTGAACGATACAAATGTTTTATCCAAGGAGAAATAAAAATAAAAAAAAAAGAATATAACCTTATCGCAATGCCTTCGCTTAACACAATCACTGAAGGCACAGATATATTGCAAGAAAAACTATTAAGTCCATTCTTAGAACAAGATCTTAATCATTTTTTAGTTTTTATTGTCAGTGGAAAGAATTACGATGAAGTATTTGAATTCGGGAGAGTAAAGCAATTAAGGCAAATGATGGTAAAATAGTTTTAAAGTAATTCAAAATCATAATATTTTAAGTTAACAATTTAAATAAGTAATACAAATAAGCTTAAAGAGGTGCATTATAATGAAAAAAATACTATTCACATTGCTTACAATACTAATTCTTCTTCCATTTGCATTTGCAGAAATAGAATCTGAGCAGAATAACAATAAAGATGGAAATAATCCATTTCCAACTGACCAAAATGGAATGCAAAATAATTTCCAAGATGATCAAAATAATGGAAACATGATGCAGAACAATTTTCCACATGAAAATGATAATAAAAAAAATATGCCATTCAATGAAGCAGACAATAATTTTGATGACTCGCAATTTAATGAAGACCAACAACTCTCTTTTGAAGATGATAACGAAATGTTTGCAGGAGATATGTTCAATAAAAATGAATCAGATATGTGCAATAACATTGACGTAAAAATAAATGAGATATATATAAAAATAGCAGCAAAAGCAAAGAAACGCTGTGAAAAGACAGCTACTCTCGCAGAAAAATGCACCGAAAATAGAGAAGAAATATGCAGCAAAAGAAATATGCAAATTCAAGGAATAAATCCTGCTTTTAATTCATGCCCAATAAATAAAGAAAAAATGATTGAAATTTGTATTAAAGGATCAGCAAAAGATACAGACCAGAAATGTGAGATGGAGTGGCAGCAGGATAAAGATAAATTTCAAGATGAATGCAAATCAATTAACTATGAATGCACAGAAGAAAGTTACATCCAATCATGCAGTTTAAAATATAATGAGCAATATGCAAACTCGTACAAAGAAGGAGATCAAAAGATTGATTATAATGAAGTTTGTAAAAAGCAATGGCAGAATGTAAAAACACATTGTGAAGATATGACTGCTTCTTGTGATAAACAAAAGTATATTAAAAGATGCATGAAGAGAGCAAATCCTGAAGCAAATTCAGTCGATGAAGCACGAAAAATAAATTGTGAGAAAAATATCAAAGACCAATATCAGCTGCTTGAACAAAACTGTAAAATGCAAAGCATTCAAACAAAAAAATGTACAGAAATGATGGAAAAGAAATGCGAAATGCTCAAGAAAGAAAATCAAAAATGCAATAACAATGGCGATGAGTTTAAAGCAATGATTAAGAAAAAAATAGAAAGCCAATGCAGATTAATAAAATTACAAACAGGAGAATACAATCAAAACGAACAAAATAATAATCCATTCGTGAATAAACTAATGCAAGTACTTGAACAAAATAAAGTGCCAAAAGAAACATATGCACCAACTATAAATAATATCATTGATGCAGCTGATGAAGTAAAAAAAGTAGAAACCTCTGAACAAAGCAAACAATTCTTCTACAAATTAAGACGTGTATTTGGCTTTTTAAAACAAGAAGAAAAACAAAAAGAAGCAGAAGAATATCAAATTATTAACAATAACAGTGATAAATTAGAACAGCAAATTACTACATTAACAGAAATAATGAATACACTTGAAAATAAGCAGCAAAAAGATGCATTAAACAAACAGATTGAATTATTAAAAGAACAGCAGCAAGAATTAAAAAAATTAGCTGAGAAAAAGAAGAAATTTACAGAAGAAATAATGAAATAGTTTTATAACCTTTTTTAATCACTATTTTTTATTTTCTTTATTACCTTGCGCTGCAGCATAATATGCAATTTTTGCTTTTTCAAAAACAGAATCATCTACTTCTGCAAGAGATTGCATCTCTGACTCATAAAGTATTTTTCCATCCAATCCAAGACCTCGACGAGTTCTCCCAAGAGTATAATCATCACTATTTTTTCCTGATCTTGTGTGAGTTATTTTTTAACCATCAGAATTATAATCAACAACGACAAAAGTCAATGTATTGCAAGATGCAGAGTCTTTTTCAAGAGTACCTGCTTTACAATCATAAGTAGTTGCTAACTCTACTACTTTTAAAGGTGTATTATTAACAACAAGATCCGAAATTTCAACAGGCATTCCATTGTAATTTACCTGCACAGCTTGAACAGTTGGATTATCAACAGCATCTTTAATTTTTGTTTTTAATCGTTCATGCATTATTCCAAAATAAATAATAAACGGAATTGATATAACTGCAGCTATTCCTCGTACAACAAGAAGAGAATCATTATTATCATCTCGGCTATAAGGAAATATCTCAAATCACCGAATCACAACATCGCCTTTATACCCAAGAAGTAAATTCTTAACACCAGCAACAATTGAAACCAATTGATCAACACGTTTTGCACTAAAACTTGGGTCGCTTGCTTCTAATTGACTTTGCTCAGGAGGGTGAATATAATGAACAGGAACTCCTCGCACAACCTTACCAGATAACATTTCAGAGACCACTGGATTAAAAATAGATTCCCATCGATCATGCTGTTGATTGCTAACCATACCAGTATATTTCAAAAATGCATCAATCGAATCTCGACTAATTGCTCGTGGTCCAACCCAATAATCAAGGTAAGGTACATTGTTTGCAGATTCAACATTTACTTTTTCTTGAACATAAGATCGTACCATATCAAACAAAGTAAGATTTCCAGTTAATTCTTCCATTTGCTGTTGCAATGGATATGATTGTAAACTATCTATTCGTCGAGGTATGACAATATCTGCAATACCATAATAAATTGGCGAAACAAACCCTGCAAGAGGTGATAGAGAATTAGATTCATTACAAATCATTGGATATTTTTCAGGCTCAATCCAAACAATTACTTTATGATTACCTTTATTTACTGCAACATCAAGAGATTGCCGTCGGGATTTTCCCATAAAATTCTGACCAACATAATTTGTTAAATTTTCATCAACAAGCGTTACGCCATCTATTGCTTTTACACAATTTTTCCAGCCAGCATCACTGCCAGCATCAACAACAACAACATTATAACCATTTCCCATTGCTGTACGTATCATTTGTAAAGCTAAACCTGCTCGCAATTTATCAGATGGATTTTCCATGTTTTTATAGGATGTAGTTGTAGCTAAAATCACATCTTTATGATCATCCCAAGTAATAAATTTAAACTTCCCTGAATAAGGATTAATATCACGCTTTAATAAAAATGGAGAAAGCTCAATACCTGCTCCTAAATAACTTTGTAAACAATTTGCTTGTTCTACCATTTATAATGCACCATCCATTCTATATTATTATTATTATTATTTTATTATTTTAATTATTTTTCATATTGTTCCATTAAGCGAGTATAAGCATTATCCACTCTTTTAAGAGCTCTTGCAACATCAGTTCGATGTGATTCTTGAACAACAGCATCCAATCGAACATGCTCTTTAACAAAATCATAAGAGCGCGAAAGATCAGCAGCAGTATAAGGAGGATTTCTTGACAAACCTAATATATCAATTGCAGAACTCGTTGCCAATGCTCGACGAACTAATTTTGTAGCTAATTCATCAAGACCTGGAATTAAATTAGAAGCAGCTGTTTGAATTGAAGAATTATGAGTACCTTGAGAACAAAACATTTCTGGAACTCTACTACTATCAACTGGAAGACCATACTGGTATAAACTAGCAAATAATTGTTCAATATCTCTACCTACCATAAAATTACCACCAAATCGAATAAACAACTTCAAAACTATATAAATCTTCCTATTTTATACCTACTGGCAAGACACAAAAATAACAATAAATTAAAACATACTAGCACCCCAGTATACATTTTACCATACTAATCGAAACATTTATATATTAGTTACACCAATAAAAAGACAAAGTTCATCATCGTATGAAGCTCGATAATATTTAATTCAAAAAAAAGAAAAGGTGATACAGTATGAGTGAATATAACCAAAGTTTATTTGGCAACAATCAACAACAAGCGCACGTCAGTGATGACTTAGTCGGAACAGTGCGTATTAAAGTAGTTGGTTGCGGTGGAGCAGGAACAAATATGTCAAACTGGCTTTATCGAAAAGGAGTTAAGGGTGCAGAAATTATTGCATGCAATACAGATTTATTGCATTTGAATACTATTTCTGCAGACAGAAAATTATTGCTTGGTCAAAAATTAACAAAAGGTCTTGGCTGTGGCGGTTATCCTGAAAAAGGAGAACAAGCTGCACAAGAAACAGTTAATCAATTGCGAGAAGTCCTCGTAAATTCAGACATGATTTTTATTTGCGCAGGCATGGGCGGTGGAACTGGAACGGGTTCAGCACATGTTGTTGCAAAAATCGCAAAGGAGTTTGGAAGCATCGTAATTGGTACAGTAACAATGCCTTTTACTCTCGAGAGATCAAGAATTGATAAAGCATATGTTGGATTGGATAAATTACGGCAAAGCTGTGATACAGTTGTCGTAATTGATAATAACAGATTAGTGCAAATTGCAGGCAACTTACCAGTTGCTCAAGCATTTGCAGTCGCTAATGAATTAATTGCTACAATGATCCGTGGAATCGTTGAAATCATCGCAGTACCTTCTTTAGTAAATCTCGATTATGCAGACGTAAAGGCTATTATGACAAACGGCGGCGTAGCATCAATTGGCGTAGGAAGCTCTGATACAGACAACAGGGTAGAAGAAGCAGTAAGAGGTGCTTTGAGCAATCCATTGCTTGACATCAAATATGATGGTTCAACTGGTGCACTGATTCACGTCGAAGGCGGTCCTGATATGACGCTGGAGGAGGTAAATCGAGTTGGTGAATTAGTAACAGAAGCAATGGACCAAGATGCAAATGTCATCTGGGGCGCAAGAATCTCTGAAAATATGAAAGGAAAAATTACTGTGATGACAATCGTCACAGGAGTGAAATCAAGCTATCTTTTAGGAAGCCAGTCTTCACACAAAAACCGAAATGTTGTGAGAGAAGAGGACAGTTTCCTTGAAGATGAACTTCAAATAAAGGTACTGAGGTAATAAAAATAACTCAAGGGTTATTTTTAAGATGTACCTTTATTTTTTTATTTTATCTTAACTCTTAACAAAAGTAATAAATCATAATATCAAATAAAAATGAGAAATCAAATATCAATAAAGAGAAAACAGGTGGTAGCGATGTATGAACAAAGTGTAATGAATAATGTAGCAATGACAACAAACCAAGAAACAAAGCACCTTAAAGAAGAAAGTGCAAGCAGTGATAATTTTAGGAAAATTTTACCATTATTAATGATGAAAGGCATTGATAATATTAATCTTTCTATGTTTGACGATAGCAAAAGAATGAAAGTATTAAACATTCTAGGAGAAGAATATCTTCGAAAAGGAGATTTAACCAATTCTATTAAAGCATTTGTCTTAGCATCCAATCGAACTAAATTAAGCGAAATCGGTGATGATTATTTAACTCGAGGAATGTTTACTAATTCAATTAACTGTTATAAATTAGCTGGAGATAAATCAAAACTTCTTAAAATTGGCGAATCAGCATTAGATGATGGCCATATCAAAGATGCAATTGCTGCATTCGTCGCTGCAGGCGATGAAATGGAATTAAACAAAGTAGGAGCAATTTGTGTTGAAAAACAAAAATGGGAGCATGCAATTGAAATTTATAGCGTCGTAAAAAATAAACAGCAATTATCAGTTGTCGGCGATAAATGCATTGAAGAAAAACAATACAATTTGGCATTTAAAGCATACGAACTTGCAAATGCAACAGAAAAAATGACATCAATTGGCGACAATGCAATGCGAGATGGTTTATTACCCTTAGCATTAAAAGCATATACAATAGCAGGAAACAAAATGATGATTGAATTTTTAAAAGAAAATTTCAATACAGAACTAAGAGAAACATCAACAATGTTTTAATATTTTATTTTTTAATTCGAAGGATTAAAAAATATCAACAATATAGCAAATGTGACAAATATTCGAATAATAATCAACACATTTGCTTATTAGTAATTGTGAACAATTGTTCGAAAATAATTCACAATTACTATAAATAAGACAAAGAATAAAGATTAAAAATAAATAATAAAAAATCAATTATGAAAATAAGGAAGGTGAAATTCATGGATAATGATTATTTAATACAACAAAAAATAGAAATTTTATTTGATATGGGATTTAAAAAAATAATTACTGAGATCAAAAGTGTCAAAGATGATATTAATTCATTACGAACAGATCTTAACAGAATGCAGCACGATATAAACAACATAAATTCTCAACAATCACAGCCAACTGCAAGAATGACTCAACAACCAGCACAGCAACGAATGGGAGCAACACAACCACAAATGCAGCAAAGAATGGCGCAACAACAACCCCAGATGCAAATGCGACAACCCGAGCAACGTTTAGCTCCTCAAAGACAGCAAGTTGCATCGCAGCAAAATGGATTTGTATCTGATCAACCAATTGATCGAAACAACGTAGCACCATCATCAGTATCAATTGATAAGATATTCTATGCTGGCGGAAAAAAGTAACATTAATTATTAAATTTATTTTTTTAATTATTCTTTTTTTACAAATAGAATTGATTTAATTGCCTCAAAATAGGTTTAAAATATATTTCTTCAATATCTGGACCATTAAAAAAAACTGCAGAAGGCCATTTCCAAAGAAGTTCTGATTGATTTTCAGTAATTACTAATTTATTAAACAAATAACAATGTTCTTTATCATCAACTCCCCTGAGTTTAAACGCTGCATTAAACATAAAAATGGGAAAATTAATATCAAGATGTAGATCAGATTCAGGATATCTCCCAAGATAATTTAATCTTTCATCAAGAGCCTCAATTCCATTCTTAATTAGTTCAAGACCCATTGGAGAAATTTCAGCAATTAAGCGTAAATAAGCAAGATGATCCTTATCTGAAAAATGCCCACAATATTCTTTAAATTTATTATAATCATCTTTATATGTTTTTATTCTTGAAGATAACGGAAAAGCCATATCTTCTTTAAATTTAACACAAATATTTGTATAATGTTCAAATAACTGAGATATATATTTTCTAAAATTTCCTTTTAAGAAAATATCGTGACTTTTTCGAAGTTGATCAAATGTAATATTTGATGTCTCTTCATTCTTAGAGAAAGTATTTCCATTATGATCTTTACCGATTGAAATTAATACCACTTTTTCAAGCATTGCTGGAAATTCCATTATTTGTGGTGATATATATACAACTAAACCTGAAGTATAATCTGGCTCATCATCTAATCGATGAGAATTTGCTATAATTTCAAGAAGAGTATAACCAATATTCTTTTCTTCATAAGGCAAAATTTGAGAGCGAATTGAGTGTAATATTTCATGAGTAATTGCTCCATAATCAATACCTTCTTTGAAACCGATTGTATTCAAAACTATCTGTTTATTATCTCTATCAAAAAATCCTTTTGTATCATCAGATTCTATTTTTTGTATTAAATAATTATATCGTTCATATGATTGAACACCTATTTTTATTCTGATGATTGCATTTTTTTCATCGATACTGGAAAATATAATCGGATCAACTCTAGTAAATATTCTTGTTATCATTATTTCTAAAGCATATAATTCTTCTTTTTCCTCTAAAGTTATTGTATCTCTAAAAGTAATTTCAGGAAGTTTATAATCTTTTTTTGGTGCACCCACAGCTTTTACTCTTTCAATAATTTCATCAAAAATATATTTCGAGAATTTATGTGCCTCTGTTTCAATATTTGGTTCAATAGCCATTTAAATTACTAAGAAGTAGTTATTAGTTTATAACTCTTATGGTTAAACTAATTATTCTTTTTTCTCTTCTTTCATTTTCAAAACAGTTTTCTTAAATGCTTCAATCTGTTTTTCACTGAGTGAATTAAATTTTAAATAATTAATTTTAATAGAACGCAAAAAAGAATTCTGCTGATAAAATTCTTCAGGAATAGCAAACATTTCTTTCATAACTGGGTCAGTTATTTCTCCTTTCAATTCATTCTTTTGACAGTCAAAACATACCGCAAACCTTGTTCTTGGTGTTACAATTACCATATTTATCTTGCAACGCATACATCTTTGCTTATAAGTTACCATTAATTAATCAGAATGAAGGAGTTATATAAAGCTTTGGAATATTCTCTTTAAAATCAAAATATTGATATCATTTTAGACTTTATTTCTTGAAACTTTTGCTCTGATAACATACCTATTTTTGTAATAATTAATTTTTTTTCAACAGTAAATATTTTATCAGCTCTAATTCTGCTTAATTTAATCAATTTACCTGAAGATAAATCATTTTCTGTAATAAGAATTGAGTAAGGTTCATCTTTTATTACACTTGTTAATGGTAGCATAATAAAATCATTCGATTTTTGATTAAAAACATCATTTGAAATAACAACTGCTGGTCTTATTTTTGCATCTTGCTGATTAGTATATGGATAAGGTAATAATACAATTTCTTTCTGTTTCATAACTATTTTTTTAAATAACTCTGCCAAATATCATCTTCCTCATTATCCCAAACTTCTTTTAAAGATATTTCATTGAATCGAAAAATATCTTTAAAATCATCTTTTATTTTTTCCGAAATCTCATCTACTTTTTCCAATAAGATTCTTCCATTATCATGTATAATAATAAGATCATTACCTTTCGTTATTCCTGCAGATTTACGTATATTTTGCGGTATTGCAATTTGACCTTTTTCAGAAACTCTTACTGTTTGTAGTATTGCCATAATAGTTCACAAATATAGTAAGAATATTCTTACTTATAAATGTTTTGATTAAATGACAGCATAGAAATCCTAAAAATATCCCAAATTATTATTCGTCGCAACAAATATTGTATCATAATCTCGCAAACAGCGAGATAAACATTCAAAATAACCTTCTTCAAGATAGACATAACCATTTTTCTTTAAATGTCTGACAATAATTGGTTTTACTTTATCAAGCATTCGATGCGATAATGAAGGAAAAAGATGATGTTCAATATGCCCGTCAACAAAAGCATTGCCACCAATTCCAGTAATAAACCAATTTTTTTTTAAATTTCTTGTTGTTTTTGTTTGATGAGGAAGCCAATGTGGTCTTTTGATTGGTTCTTCTAATGCAACATGATTAAAAATTGCAATATGCGCAAAAACAGGTGCAAAAAAAAGTCGAGTAAAAAGAACACACAAAATTGCAGAAGGTAATGAAACAATCTGCACAAAAAGATAAATCTGCGCAATCCAGCCAATTGTTGAAAATAATAAATAAAGAGTTAACTCCTTCCATTTTCCCCAAAGATAACTGATACTATTGCGATAAAACCAAAGTTGAATAAGATAAGGAACTAGAAAAAAATAGACATATTTATTCATCCAAGGATAAACAAAGAGTGGCGGATCTTTGCCAACAATATTCGTATGAGCATGATGAAGTTCAACATGTCTTTTATACCACCAAGCACTGCTCTGACTAACCAAAAAATCAGATGAAAAATAAGTAACAAAAGCATTCAATTTTTTCGACTTAAAAAAAGTTCCATGACTCGAACCATGCGTAACCGTAACAACAATTCCTGTATAAAAATAACTCATAATAATCATTCCAATAATTTTAAAGAAAATACCTTGAATCATAAAAATAAAAAAACCAGCACAAATCCCCAAAAGCCGTAATAAAAGAGAAACAATCTCCATTCCATTTCTTTGAAGCCAATTCTCTTTTTTAAGTGCAGTAAACACATCATGAGATAATGCTGCAAATTGCTTTTGAGTTAATTTAATATCCATTTTAGAGACGATGAAGGAAGTTATTTAAATAGTTTTAGCTTTATTACTGAATGATAATGAATACTATACATAATTCATAATTGAATTAATAATGAGAATCAAAAAAATAATTGAAAATATTTTAATAACTTCGAATTATTTTCAGTTTTAGAACTAAAAACAACAAAAACAAACCACATAATCCAAAAATCCTCCAACTTTCCCAGAAATTCGCACCCTTTTTTTCAAGAGAATATATTAAACAAAACCAATCAATAAAACAATGGTATTTTTAGAAATTTTAATAATTACATTTATTGGCATAGGAATTGGCATCATCACCGGCTTAACGCCAGGTATCCATATCAATTTAGTCAGTGTCATCCTCCTTTCCTTTGCCCCAACTCTTTTGCAGTACATTTCACCATTATCATTAGCTTGCTTTATCATTGCAGTTGCAATCCCGCACACATTTTTAGATGCAGTACCAAGCATTTATCTTGGAGCACCAGATGAAGAAAAAGCATTAAGTGTTTTACCTGGACATCGATTATTATTCAAAGGTTTAGGACACCAAGCAATTATTTACACAGTAATTGGAGCAATTGGCTCACTGGTATTAGCAACACTTTTAACACCACTTTTTATTCTCATCATGAAATACGCATATACATTTGTGAACAAAATAACAGTATACCTCCTCTTAATAATGGTGCTCTTTCTTATTTTGCGAGAAAAAGGATTTGAAAAAAAAATAACAAGCTTTTGTTTTTTTCTTGCAGCAGGAATCCTTGGATTATTAATCCTTCAAAATCAAACACTCAATCAACCATTGTTTCTTTTACTCTCAGGATTATTTGGCTTAAGCATCCTTCTTGAAAGCATTTTTCAAGAGTCAAATTTACCAAAACAAAAGCTAGAAAAAAATATTGAATTAGATACAAAAATAACAACAAAAGCAATAACAAGCAGTACGCTTGTTGGATTTCTTGCAGCATTCTTGCCTGGTTTTGGCAGCTCACAAGCAGCAATTGTTGCAATCCAAATTGTTGGCGACTTAGGAGACGCTGGATTTCTTATTTTAGTTGGAGGAATAAACACCGCAAATACAATGATTTCTATTGTCTCAAGTTATACCATTGAAAAAGCACGTTCAGGAGCAATTGCAGCAATCAACCAATTAATGACTGGATTAACAAAAGAAACAATGATTATTTTAATTTTTATTTCTTTAATCGCAGCAGCAATTGCAGTCATCGCAACAATCAAAGTCTCAAAACTATTCTGTAAATTGCTTGAAAAAGTAAATTATAAAAAAATTGCAATCACTATCTTGATTTTCATTATTTTACTAACATTCTATTTTGACGGCTTTATTGGATTATTGATCCTTATAACAACTACTTCACTTGGAATACTCGCAAGCAGATTTGGTGTCCCAAAAAATCATTTAATGGGCTGTTTAATTTTGCCGGTAATTATTTTCTTTTTGATATAATTAGTAGAAAGAAAAAATACAACTATATTATAAGATTCTGTCAAGAACCACTGGTCAATAGACCAGTGGCATGAACGAAGTTCACTACGACTATCTCGAATAAGTGGTTCTTGACACTTACGAATTCCACCACCAATCAATAGATTAGTGGAATTCGTCTTGTTT